>CEWK01057014.1_pt1 | contig 62227 bp, 55 predicted proteins | sample 531431 | NCBI WGS metagenome assembly CEWK01 (sample SAMEA2623059, study PRJEB7988) | marine metagenome | isolation source: saline water (ENVO:00002010), including
CCCGGGGATCTAATTCTGGTGATAAATCCAGAAAGGAAGGATATAATCACATTTGTCGAAGCCACAGATCCATTGAACAATAATTTTGGATACGAGTCACATGGTATGGAAGGGGATGTAATAGTGTTCAGGAAGAATGGGGGTTCAGATACTCCCGTCATTCACCGAGCTTTATTGAAGGCTATCGAAAACGAATCTGGTGGTTGGGATGTTCCAGGAACTACATTGTTGGGAGTGCAAAGCATCAACTGGACTCTCGATTACCCGTGTGAGTCATATCATGGTAACGACTACGATCTCAGAATAGAAAATTGGGTACCTTCACATGATGGTTATCTGACTACTGGCGATAATGAGGATAGTAACGGCTGTAGAATAGACCAGTTATCGGCAACGGGACAGGATGGCAGGAACGGACTGCTTGATGAGAACAACAATCCTGTAACCGCAGTTAAGGATGAGTGGGTTATTGGAATTGCCTCAACGGAGATTCCTTGGATTGGTGCTGCTAAGCTATTTTTCTCCCCCCCTCCTTCTGCTTCCTACGTTACTGAAAAGACTTGGACAATGCTGATTTTCGTCATAGCCTCGATTTTAGTGGCCCCAAGTGTAGTTGAAGCATTCCAGAGTAAGCAATCAACTGAAGAGGAATAATCATACAACAAGCATCAGAATTGGGATTACTACTACAACGAGCATAACTATCGTAGTGAGCCCACTGATCGAGCCTGCCAGCTTCTCCACTCTAAGTGGATTACTGCCCCTCATAAGAACAGACAGAATAGAATGCGTCCCATCTTTCACCATATGGCCTCCGTCGAATGGAATTATTGGCAATAGATTTAGGAATCCCAGTAGGAAATTAACCCAAATCAACCAGAAAATGAAGTCGAATAGAGATAGCACCGTGCCCGTACCCAACGGGGACAGGACGAAATCATCATCCACCTCCAGCATCATCCTCTCATGGATGTTCATAGTCTGCCCATCGTATGACATTGGCGTCCCAAGCATCGAAAGAGGAGTTAGAGTGAAAATCACAATTTTTTCAAGACTGGAATACCTATTGTCGAAAATGACTGAGAATTGATCTGTCTGGAAAGTTCCAGATCTGGGATAACTAACACCCAGAAAGGCCTCTCCTTCTTCAATTCCATAGGAATCTAATACTTCATTAGTCTCCGATAAACAGTCAATATCTCCCTCGCATTGATCAAGGTAGTACTGCCTCTTGTCCCCCAGTGTTACTGGAACTTCAGAACTAATCCCCCACTCTCCCTCCTCTGCAGAGTACGGAATGACTGTGAAAATAATGACATCACCAGCTTCCAGTGAATCCATCTGAAGTGAAAAAGAATTGTAGTCTGGAACCTCAACTCCATCAACATGAGTAATTATGTCATATGGCATTATCCCCGCTTCATCAGCACCGCCCTCGTCGATAATCGCTATTGCGTGGATCCCGGGGTTGGATGCCACAAAACCAGTTGATACAAATCCCAGAATAACTAGGAAAATCAGTGTGGCAACCAGATTAATCGCTGGACCTGCGGCGAAGAGACGTAATCTTTCTCGTCTAGGGGCCATAATCATGTCCATATGTTCGGGCTCCGCGAATGCGCCCACTGGAATAGGGCCCGCCACAAGCAGGCCGAAACTCTTCACTTCCATCCCATGTGCTCTGGCCTGAATTCCATGGCTGTATTCATGAATCAGCAGTGTAAACACGAGAGCTAGTGCTGGCCACCAGAATGGCACAAAGCTAGTCACCCCTGGAATGAATAGAATATCCGTAGCTGGTAAGGAGCCCTGAGGGGGAGAGTTCATAGATGATACAAATGCAAAAATCATCAAGAAAACCACAGCGAACATAACCAAGAAACACAACCAAATTGAAAACTCACCGAAAAACCTCCACAATTTCCTATTCTTGGATATGTATTCCAGAAAAACTCTACCTCTTGAGGTTCTTATCATCAAAACAATCCCAAGAACTCTTTCAAGGTTCCACATTTCTAGATAACCATATTCTTCCAAGTAAAGTAGTGATAAATACCACCCCGAAAGGGCGATAACAGCCCAAAGAGGAAGTATTCCATACAGCAGTAGAATCGATAAAATCAATATTGGATAGATTGGGATCTTGACTCCCGCTTCTCCATCCATATATGTCTCAATACTCCCTTCCTATTCAACTTGCGTCCTACAAAAACCCACATTAATGACAATCTAGACGCATGCCCATGTCGGACAATTTGCATGGAGATTCTCCTGCTCGTAACCACACTAGAGAATTGGACTCACTGAGAAGAGAACGAGACAGTATTAAGAGAATTTTATCTCAGGCAAATCTAGAAGAATTGAGCAATGAATTAGAGAAACTCAATAAATCAATTACAGAGATTGAAAGAGAGTTTGCAGGTAACTAGTTAGAAATCACAGTCTCCCTGCTCGGTATAATAGGGCTACTGGGAAAACTATCAACAGATGTCCCTGCACCATCAGATCTGCAAACAAGGGACAAGAATCTATGCAGAGGCATTCCCTTGTCCCAGTCAAGATATTCTTTACCATTCCTAGTGAGAGGAAGTGAAGGAATACTACGAGATAAATGACGTAGCTTACCACTTAGTCCCTTTACCTCGACTTTCATTATTCTCCAACTATCCCCCCTTACTCCCTTTAGCCTGTAGGCATAAAGCGGAAGGAGGCCACATCTATTCCCAACATCTCTCAATGCCTCCAGCTGATCAAAAGTTCTACCTGAAAGATACAGTTTTTTGGATTTTGACGATTTGACCTCAATGGGGAAACAAATATCTCCCCTTAGAGCCAGTAAATCCCCCGTTCCCTCTGAACCGCTGCCCGGAGCTCTGACCACTAAGAATGGCCTATTTGTAACTTTCATGGCCTGTGTTCGCTCTATCTCAGAACATGATTTTGTCACAGCCCTAACTCCTTTAATTTCCCCAGCTAGGACCGACCGAAGCTCTCTCTCATACGCGCTACCTATGCTCCCCATGCATCAATTGTATTCTCAGGGTTAATGAGGACATTGGTCCATTTCTACACTATCTTGCCCTTTCGGAAATCTCTAGTCCTATCTACACCTGGAAACTGGTCCTCGCTTTCACGATAAACTGTCTTCATATTATTTAGGAAATTGACCTCATCAGTTACAATCAGAACCATCCTAACTCCAGGATCTTCGTCTCTGTCCATCCAATCAAGGATTATTTCCATGGTCATACGGGCCCCTTCTCTGTGAGGATAAGCGAAAACATCCATTCCTAGCGGGGGAGTGACCAATGTCTCGCGAGATTTGATCTTAGAAATCTCCTCGAACATTGAATTATACGAATTAACTAGTAGCTCTCTCCTGAAGTTATCTTGATTTGGCCTCCGACAGTCGGGACCTACAACATGAACAAGATGTTCTGCGGGCAGGTTGAATCCTGGGGTAGTGACTGCTTCACCGACTCCACATGGTTGTTTACCCTCTTTTCTTCTCTCTACAGCGATTTCTGTGCACCTCGCTCTTAATTCCTCACCAGCGGCTAATTGCATCTTTTCATCAAGCCCCTCTCTTCCTGCTAATCTATTATTGGCAGGAATAACCATCACATCCCCCTCAACTCTGATGATATTACCAAACTGGACTCTTACTTGCCCATGGCGACACTCTCTGACGATTATTGTCTCCGCCATATCCTTGCAAGGAGAGTCATATGATAAGTAACCATCGACAGGAATCAGGACCCGTAATCGATGCATTCATTCGGTAATGCCCACTAGGGAGGCTATGTCCTCCGGGTACGTGCTGATAAATGTCGAGCCAGGAAGCGAGTCAGACGTCTACAAAGTCGCTTTGTCACTAGATTGCGTAACTGATGCGAATATGCTTTTTGGAGACTATGACCTGATTGTGAAAATAGAAGCTTCCAGCATGGGGGAAATTGCTCGGCATGTCGTGGAATCAATCAGGGCGATACCTGGCGTGGCCAATACAAAGACTCTCGCTTGTGCAGAATTGTAACTCTCGTGAATACAAAAAACCCCTCAATGAGGCTCAGTATCTCTTTTTTTACCCAATAACTTCATTATCTCACTAAATTACCAAACAAGCGGAGGTATACTGAAAATGTCAGGAAAGAAGTACTTCGTACTAATGGAAAATGGAGAGGACACAAGCCAGGTGTTTGTCAACAGCCAACCAAGAGGAGCCGCACTAAAAGCAGCCCGAAGGGGGCACACAAACATCGATTTGAGAGAGCGAGGCACCAACAGAGTGCACTGTTTCGAAGGCTGGAGGACTCTCGAATCCAAAGGCGCCGGCGGTCCAGCTTACCTTCCAGATAAGATCTGGAAGGCCAATGTCAAGAAGACCGGAATTAAGCGTCTTTAGGGTTAAAGAAGTAAGAACAAACTAGCATAACTAACAGCGACAGGATTGCTTAGCTCCTTAAACCGAGTTTTTTGCCAATAATCGCAATCGGATCGTAGAATTCGGTAACCACTCTTTCTTTGAGGGGAATTATCGCATTCTCTCTGATGTTTATTCCAGCGGGGCACACTGCAGAACAGCACCCCGTGATATTACAATAATCAATACCGAAGTCCTCCTTAATCTCTGGTATTCTACTTTTGGTGTCTAGAGGATGCATTTCGAGGCTAGCCAGTCTGACAAAGAATCTCGGCCCAGCGAACTCATCAAATTTCTGATGTTCCCTCATTACATGACATGTATTCACACACAGCATGCACTCTATGCAGGATCGAAACTCTTGAATTCTATCTGCTTCATGTTGGTAGTATTCCCAATCCACCTCTTCGGATCCGCTTATTGGCTCAATTTTCCTTTCTGTCTCATACGCCCATGTCGTGTCACTGACTAAATCCCGAATCAGTGGAAAAGTCTGCATGGGCCTGATTACCACTGGCTCGCCCTCAGGAGTTTCTTCGAGAATATCATCCATCCTGGTCATGCACATCAATCTAGACTTACCGTTAACTTCGGCGCTACAGGACCCACACTTCCCGGCTTTACAGTTCCATCTGCAAGCAAGGTCTGGGGCTATCTCAGCTTGTATTGTGTGTATGGCATCCAAAACGACCATCCCTTCATCAAGATCGATCGTATATTCGACCATCTTGCCAAAGGGATCCCCATCCTGATCTGGCATACCTCGAAATACACTAAAAGTGACGGGTTGCATATTTACGCCTCCTCATGAAAATCATCTGAGTCCAGGAGAATTTTCAAATCCTCAGGAATAGGGGGGTATGACTCGAATTGTATTTCCATTTCCCCCTTTTCATTCATTGATATTACACTATTGACCTTCCCCCAGCGGTTATGATCAGGACTTGGAAAGTCATCTCTAGTGTGTCCTCCCCTGCTTTCCTCTCTCTTCAAGGCAGCTAGTGTACACATTCTGCTAACATCTATCATTGCCTTGATCTCAAGTGATTGATGCCATCCTGGGTTGTATGATTTACCACTCCCCCCGAATACACTCTCTGAACGAATTTCAAGGTCATCCAATTCTTTCAATGCCTCTTCTAACTGAGATTTTGTTCTGATAATTCCGACCTTATTCTGCATCATAGTCCTTAGTTCCGAAACCACTGTAGCTGGATTTTCCCCTTCTTTCCGATCGAGGGGCTTAAGAGTTTCAGCAATCACTTCGCTTATTTCGTCTTCAGGAATTTCAGCAAACTGCTTTACGTCCTTGGAGGACTTTGCGGCATGTTCCCCAGCGATTTTTCCAAAAACAATGAGATCCGACAAAGAGTTTCCTCCTAGACGGTTCGCACCATGGAGCCCTGTTGCTGCTTCTCCTGCTGCGAAAAGTCCTTTGATGCAAGTTTCTTGAGTCTCATGATCAACTTTCACCCCTCCCATTACGTAGTGAGCTGTTGGTCCGACTTCCATGTGTTCTTTGGTTATATCTACAGCGGCTAGCTCCTTGAACTGGTGATACATTCCCGGTAGCTTCTTTTTCACTTCCTCTTCATCTCTCCAGGATATATCAAGATACGCTCCTCCATGTTCAGATGCTCTTCCAGCATCTCTTTCACTGTTGATAGCCTTTGCAACCACGTCTCTGGTCAATAACTCAGGCGGTCTTCTCTTGGTTGCTAGTTTTCCAGAAACAACCTCATCAACCCACTCAAGAGCTTCCTTTTCCGTATCTGCAAACTCATCCTTATACATCTCTGGGACATACTGGAACATGAATCTGTCTCCCTCTGAATTCCTGAGCATCCCCCCTTCCCCTCTAACGCCTTCGGTGACAAGAATGCCTTTGACTGATTTAGGCCATATCATTCCTGTGGGATGGAATTGAATGAACTCCATGTCTCCCATTTGAGCACCGGCCCAGTACGCCAGTGCAAAGCCTTCACCAGTATATTCCCATGAGCCAGAGCAAACCTCCCAGCATCTAGTAGCACCGCCCGTAGCGAGGATTATTGATTTGGCCTTGAAAACATGGAATGAACCATCGTTTCTACTGTACGAAAAGCATCCAATCACCTTTCCATCTTTCTTGAAGAGCTTTCTTACCGTGAACTCCATGAAAACATCCATCCCCATGTGAATGCCTCTTTGTTGAAGAGTCCTGATTAGTTCTAATCCCGTTGCGTCTCCAATGTGTGCCAGGCGTGGATATGTGTGGCCTCCAAAGTTCCTTTGACTTGTTAGTCCCTTGGGCGTTCTATCAAATACCGCGCCCCATTGCTCAAGCTCCCTTATCCTATCTGGTGCTTGTTGGGCATGAATTTTAGCCATCCTCCAATCATTCAGGTATTTCCCCCCTTTCATCGTATCTCGAAAGTGGGTCTTCCATGAATCCCGTTCATCTTTGTTAGCCAAAGCCGCGGCCGCTCCTCCCTCGGCCATCACTGTGTGCGCCTTCCCTAGCATCGACTTGGATATAATTGCGACACTGGCTCCTGAAGAGCTAGCTTCGATAGCCGCTCTTAATCCTGCTCCACCTGCCCCTATTACTACAACGTCATACTCGTGAGTTGCGTAATTTCCATCCATTTTACCACTCCAGTAGTATCTGATCGCTTAGAATGTCTTCAGCTACAGCAAGCACAAACAAGTCTCCTAGAAAAACCATAGCAAGACTTGTCCAGAACCAAAATGAATGATGGACGTTCACCTTACTAATCGTCCTGTAGAGAGATCCAAAAACACCCGATAATCCTCCTCTCCACCTATTCATCCCCCCTCCGAATAAATGTCTAAATGCATGGCATGATGTAACATACATGAGGAGTAGGAATGACTCAATACCGAGGATCAAGGTTCCGATAGAGATTGCTCTTGAACCATCAGAAAACTTAGTTGTTAGTATAACGTCATAGAATTTCACAGAGAGAATTAGTATCGCGAGATAAAGCATGTATCTGTGGATGTTATTTAGTATGAAGAGGCCTTTCTCGCCTTTGTAACCGATTGCATAGTTCAACTCTGGTTTCGCAATCATACAACCTGTTGGATTTTGGAAAAATGTCCTGTGGTAAACTCTTCTCATGTAATAGCAGGTCCCTCTGAATCCAAAAGGGATCCATAGAATCAACATTGCAGAATTCATCCACCCCGGGTGGTTTGTAATGTGTAGTAGATGTAGTACATCTGGAGAGAATATAGGGGAGGTCACTCTATGATTATCGTATTGGATGTCTCCATCCCAAATCAACACCCTCATTCCGGTGTATAAGACAGCAATCGTCAGTGCACTTGCCATCCAGAATGGCTCAGTCCACCAGTTATCTATCCTTTGAGTTCTCGCGAAACCTTTCCTCAGAGGCAACTTGACATTAACGCCAAGTGAACTAAGATGGTCTCGGTCCCAGTTAGCCATGATAGCCCCTGTACCCAGGGCACGGACGGGCCCCTTAAGCAATTGCTTCGGGCAAATTCCAATACACACAAGAATGAAATGCGAGACTCTGCGTGTAAAGAACATGGATGAACACGGATTGGAGACATCGGTTTGCCACAAATGTGGCTATCTTCCAGGAGCGTGGCTTCCAGGCTTAGCATGCCCAGAATGTGGCGAGATACTCCTCTAAGCTAGCCCAGAGTAGTCCGCCTCGGCTTCTTCCATCTCTATTTCTTCTACGTCCATCTGTGCCAACTGTAGCTTACCAGAGAGCTCATCATTAACTGCATGCCAATAAGAGTATGACTCGATTACCCATATCCCAGACTCCCGACTTCCATTCCCACTTTCCTTCACCCCTCCAAAGGGAAGGTGAGCCTCCGCACCTGTAGTTGAGTTGTTTATTCCGGTCATTCCAGCCTTAATCCCAGTCTTGAATCTGAAAGCCTCCAGCCTATCATTTGTATAGCAAGCACTAGAGAGTCCAAACGGAGAAGCATTAGCCAAGCGAAGGGCATCATCAAAGTCTCTTGCCTTGACTACTGTGACAACGGGACCGAAAATTTCCTCATGGAAGCATTCCATATCTTCAGTGACATTCTCATACACATGTGGCCACATGTACACCCCTTCATCCGCATCACCATGGAATCCATCAGGAAGATTTTGATTTGTGATTCTGCCAGATCCCCATAATTTAACAGCTCCATCTTTTTCACAAATCTCTAACCCCTTGAGGAAGTCTTCTCCATATTTCTCAGAAATCATAGAACCGTAAAGAACCCCTTCATGACGCATTGAATCTCCTATCTGAGTAGTTGAAACCTTATCCATAAACTTGGACATGAACTCGTCATAAACGTCTTCGTGTACTATCAGGTTCCCAAGACTCGTACACCTTTGACCAGCAGTTCCGAAGCCGGCCCAATAGGCTCCTTCGACAGCATTTTCAATATTAGCTGAAGGCATCACTACCAGGGGATTCTTTCCACCCAGCTCTAGAGATGCACTCACAAGGTTCCTCCCACAAGTCTCGCCAATCATTTTCCCCACTGGGGTACTCCCAGTGAATGAGATTTTGTCTACCATCCCTAAGTCTGCTGAATCTACAAGATACTGTCCAGCGCCACTTCCCTTTCCATGTATTAAATTTATGACACCATCTGGAAGACCGGCCTCGTGCATTATTCGTGCTAGAGCGAAAGAAAGTAGAGGAGAATCCTGAGGGGACTTCCATACGCATGTGTTTCCACACATTATCGCAGGAATCATCTTCCAGAAAGGAACGGCTGAGGGGAAATTAGAAGCATTGATGATCCCACAAACGCCCAACGGCCTCCTGTACGTGAACAGCTCTTTGTCAGGAAGTTCTGAATTGACCGTCTGTCCATACAATCTTCTTCCCTCTGATTGGAAGAATAGACAAGTATCGATAGCCTCCTGAATCTCTCCTCCACATTCCTTCATTGTCTTCCCAATTTCTCGTGCTTGTAAGCGAACAAGATCTTCTTTCCTCTCCATCAATAATCTGCCCATGTTTCCGATAACTTGGCCCCTGGTGGGAGCAGGCGTGGAAGACCAAGACGGAAACGCCTCTCGAGCCGCCCGAAGGGCATCATGCACATCTTCCTTGGTGGAGAGGGGGAATTCTCCCAAAGTATCTTCCAACCAGGCTGGATTTTTACTTGTGAATGTCCTACCATCGCCCGAATTACAAAGCCTTCCTGCGATAATATTGTATCCTCTGATCGCAGGGCTACCGTTTGGATTTTCTTTTTTCATTATCTCGAAGCCAGTTTCCAGCACATGAGTCATGTATGTACCGAATCGCCCAATAGACATAATGCTACTCATCGAGGCACATCGTTCTGATAACCAATCGCAATATTTGACATACTTTGATTGGTGGGTTTAACTAATGTGGCTATTGAGGTATGTCCGCTAGGAGCCTAAGAACATGACCGATGACAATTCTGATTCCCTTACACTTAGAGTGGCTAAGGCCATACCGAGCGACGTCGGACATGGTAGAGCGAGAGTCCCATTTGATAATGATTTGAACCTCAAACCGGGAGACATTATTGAGGTCTCTGGTGAGAGAAAAACTGCTGCGATTGTCTGGAGGTGTAGACCAGAAGATGCTAATCTCGGGGTAATAAGGGTGGATGGAATCATCCGTAAGAACGCCGGAGTCAGTCTCGGTGATAGAGTTGACATCAAGAAAGTCGAGACACAGCCATGCCAGAGACTAGTTCTCAGCCCTGTCATGGCTAAGCAGCAGAAGGTAAGATTCGGTCCCGGAATAGAGGGATTCGCACGCAGGGGACTCAACAAGAGGCCAGTTGTAGCTGGTGATAGGATATTCATCCCAGGGATGACTCTATTCGCGGAAGCTCTCCCATTTGCAATTGTCTCAACCAAGCCCAAAGGTATCGTCCAGGTCTTACCAGATACTGATATCGTGATCAAAGAAGATGCAGTCGACGAGGAAGAGCAGGGGGATGTTCAGACAATTTCCTACGAGGACATAGGCGGTCTGGGCGACCAGCTACAGAAGGTCAGAGAGATGATAGAACTCCCTCTCAAACATCCCATTTTATTCAGGAGATTAGGAATAGACCCTCCAAGAGGAGTATTACTTCACGGTCCTCCAGGTACTGGAAAAACCCTCATCGCCAAGGCTGTAGCATCAGAGACCAATGCACATTTCACTTCCATCAATGGTCCTGAGATCATCTCGAAGTATTACGGAGAAAGTGAGAAGCAGTTAAGAGAAATATTTGAGGAGGCGGCAGCCAACACTCCAGCTATAATTTTCATAGACGAGCTAGATAGCATTGCTCCTAAGAGAGAAGATGTAAGTGGAGAAGTGGAGAGAAGGGTGGTTGCTCAATTACTGACCTTACTTGATGGAATGCAGGGCAGAGACAATGTTGTTGTCATAGGCGCCACTAACAGGCAGGACGCTATCGATCCAGCTCTCAGAAGGCCCGGAAGATTTGACCGTGAGATAGAGATTGGTGTTCCAGACAAGAATGGAAGAGCTGAGATAATTGGAATCCACACACGCGGAATGCCAATAAGTGATGATTTCGACGTAGAATGGCTACTTGACAATACCCATGGATTCGTAGGGGCGGACATCTCAGCGCTTGTTAGAGAGTCCGCAATGAAGGCCCTCAGAAGGTACCTACCCGAAATAGATCTAGAAGAGGAGCAGATCCCTCCAGAGGTACTGGAAAAGATGGCAGTAATTATGGCCGATTTCAGGATGGCTATCAAGGAAGTCGAGCCAAGCGCTCTTAGGGAAATTTACTTGGAGGTACCTGAGGTATCTTGGGACGAAGTGGGAGGGCTAAAAGAGATCAAAGATAGACTCAAGGAAAGTATTGAGTGGCCACTTACCAAGCCAGAATTATTCGAACACTTTGGTATTAATCCGCCCAGAGGAATAGTACTGTTTGGTGCCCCAGGGACAGGTAAAACACTACTTGCCAAGGCAATAGCCAATGAGGCCAAGGCCAACTTTATCACCATTAAGGGGCCAGAGCTAATATCCAAGTGGGTCGGTGATTCGGAGAAAGCCGTTAGGGAGGTATTCAAGAAGGCAAAGCAGTCTAGTCCTTCGATCATCTTCTTGGACGAGTTTGAGAGTATAGCTGGAATTAGGAGAACTAGTTCGGGAGAAGGCTCTGATGTCACTAACAGAGTGGTGAATCAGTTGCTGAGTAGCATGGATGGGGTTGAGGGAATGGAAGGAGTGATTGTTGTTGCAGCCACTAACCGTCCAGAAATGATTGATCCAGCTCTTCTGAGAAGTGGAAGATTTGAGAGAGTAATGCATGTTCCTCCTCCCGATCCAGAGGCACTAAAGGCAATTTTGGAGATTCATACAGAAAATATGCCTCTTGGAAAATTCTCGCTTGATGAGATAGCGTCTAAGCTTGAGAATTATACCGGTGCAGATATCGAAGCAGTTTGTAGGGAAGCGGGACTTATCGCTATGAGGGCGGACAGGAAAACGGTGAGTAAGAAGCACTTCGAAGAAGCAGTCGAAAGAGTCAGGCCCACTGTTACCGATGAGATGATGCTCTATTACAACAGGATGGAAGATCTCCTCACTAGTGGTCTGCAGTCAGTTAGAAGGCTTCCTGACAGTCTTGCAGGAATAGAATCTGTATGAGGTGGAAAACATGCCAACAACATTCGGCAGAGAGCTCCTCGGCAGGGATGTATTGGATGCTTCAAGCGATAAGCTTGGAACGATGGCAGATTTCAGCTTAGATATGGATACCGGCTCAATTGTTGCTCTTCTGGTTGTAATAGACCATGGAATAGACCCCAAGTTCCTTCCTTGGCCGACTGCAGATGGACTGTTGTCCGTCCCGGTTTCAGAGGTAGCAAACATAGGTTCTGCGATACAGCTATCCCGTTGAACTCCTGATGCGTGAGGGTTCATGGCCCCACAACGGTATTAATACGAAGTTAAGGCTCGTTAGCCATTCCTATAGATGGAGGTATAGGCATGGCAGACTTAAACCAATCAATCAGAAGGCTGTCCTCTCCTAAATTTAGGAGAGGCGCATCAATCGGCGCCTTCTGGATTCTGATAGGTATCCTCGCCGCAGAAATCCTCCAGACATACTTGGTTGATGGGGAGACCCAGCAATCTGCTTATGGTGATGATTGGAATGATCTGGGATCATTTAGATCTGACATAAATGATATGGGCATTGAGACGAATGCATTGGTATCTAGTCCACTATTACTCAGTGAGATAGATTACCCCGAAGAGGCCGTCTTCGTTGTCTCGGGAGTTGAAAGAGACACTATCTCTTTACCAAGATTTACTGGTGACGAGAGTGTAATCGAACTTACCGAAAGCGATGGCTACACAAATTCAGAAATTTTGGCAATCGAGAATTTTGTCCAGAGAGGGGGAACTGTCATTCTCATGGATGATTTTGGGTACTCCGCTCAATTGGCCAGTCAGTTTGGACTAGATTACTCTGGACACAGACTGTATGATGGTCAAGCTTATGCTCATGAGCTAGATTACAACTACGTGTGGATTAACACAACCTCTGCCTACAACTTCACAACCAACTCTGGCTCACTTTCTTCTGTCAATCCGTGCCTGAAGGACTCTGACGGCGATGGAGTAATCGATTTACTAGACATTGAGCCATTTAACCCAGACATCACTACTTCTGGGATATCACTTGGTGATGCCGGACTCTGCTCTCACAGATTCGATCCGATTACTTCAACCTGGGACTTCTCGGAGGGCTATGAAATTCTGACCAACGGGCCATCCGCCTTCGAGAAAGATAGTTCCTACAATCCTGTTGAAAATAGATATGCAATTGGACGCTCGACATTAGACTCTTATCTAGATACTAATGATGATGGAAATCTAACTGTAGGATTCGAAGCCGCGGGAATTCAGGATGACGAACAAGGCCCCTTTGCAGTCTATGTGAGGTACTGCTTCGATCGTCTATGCATAGACTCCGATTCAGGGAGAGTTCACTTTGTGTCCGATGGTTCTCTGTTGATTAATTCACTGTACGATCCTGATTTCGACTCAGATTATTCTGGACTAGTACCAAGTAACGATAATAGAAAATGGGCGCTTGACATTATTGCAGAGGCCCTTCTAATTGGTAATTCTAGCACCTTAGCAACAGAGAACGCAATAGTCATTTTCGACGAGAGTAGACATCAGCAGTCTAATATTGGAGGAGATACTTACAATTTACTCTACTATCTTCTAATCTACTTCACAAATGACTGGATGGCAATGCTGATACTATTCCTGGGTCTTTTCATATCCCTTGAAGCTGTACTAATCAGGAAAGAAGATCCTGATGAGTGGAGGCATGTGTTCAGGATTATTTACTATGGGTTCGGAGATGCAAGAAGGTATGAGTACTATCAAAGGCCACAAAAGATTAGACAGGTCCTTCTCACTAGGATAAGAAACGTAAATGCCATGTCAAGGGAAGAGTTTGATGCTCTTCCAGCGGCTGAACTTCAGAGGATGGTAGATGATAAGGTTCTGACAGATTTCATATTCAACGATCGGAGATACAAAACTGACGAACTAGTTGGCATTGTGAAGAGAATTAAGGAATGGGGAACTACTGATACAGAAGGAGTTGCATAGTATGTGGACCAGAAAAGCCGCTATTATGTTGACCAGTGGAATCAGTCTAATTCTGATTGGAATGATGATTTCTAATTTCCAACTGATGATAATTGGGCTATCCTTCATCTCTATGTTAGCAATAAACGGCTGGGTATCAGGGCATTCCGATTTAACAATAACTAGGGAGACCTCCGCAACGAACGTCTACAAAGGTGACGACATCGTTGTATCTCTCACGATAACCAACAACTCATACCGCAGAACTCAACAATTGGAGCTTTTCGATAATGTTCCTCATGAGATGAAGATGCGCAAAGGAATCAACCAAATGAGGATGAACCTAGGGCCTAGACAGTCGACTACAATGAAGTATGTAGTCCGTTGTCCACTCAGAGGACATTATACCGTGGGTCCAGTATCAGTAAGGTATCGTAACGCATTCAATCTCTTCGTGAGCGAAACCAAAGTCGATGATAGGTCTGACATCACAGTCTTCCCTCAGATTAGAGATATAGAGGAAGCACTTCTAAGATCTGATGTTCCAAAGATGTATTCAGGAGCGACAACCCTGAAAACTCCGGGCCCAGGCATGGAATTCTACGCACTCAGGGAGTATCTTCCAGGAGACTCATTTAGATCCATTAATTGGAAGGCTCTAGCGAGAACTGGGGAGATGATGGTCAATGAGAAGACAAGGGACGCAGTCACCGATGTATTTGTCATTGTTGACACTAGGGATGTTTCCAGAATAGGTACCGTACTCAAGAATCCCCTGGAAATGGGTACGGTAGCCGCCGCCTCAGTCTCCAACTATTTCCTTAAGAGAAGAGACTCCGTCTCTCTTGTTACGTATGGCTCAAGGATGGATTACCTACCTCCAGAAACAGGAGATAAGCAGTACTTCAAGATTCTCAGTGGACTCGCATCTGTCCAGCCAAAAGGCTCTATGCCTCTGCAAGCAGTGACAAATGCGCTATCTCCCAGAATCAGCAGAGGCTCCCCAGTTTTCATTATCAGTAGCCTTGAAGGAGACGGAACTACTCTACCAGCGATAAGAAGTCTCTCTGGGAAAGGACACGAGGTCATCGTACTATCTCCGAGTAGTATAGACTTGGAGAGGCTAGTAAGTAGAATTCCTCGGATGTCTTATGAAGTTCTGAAACTTGAGAGACAGAACAGGCTCACGGCGATTGCCGGTTATGGTGCTAAGGTCATAGATTGGACTCCAGATGTCGAGCTCTCTCAGGCATTATTACAGATTAATTTGAGTTAGGATGGATAGACATGGCAGACAAAAAAGTTTCAGAGATCTCTTCTCTAGAGATTTCAAGTCTGAGAAGAAAATGGAAAATAATTTTCCTTCAACTTATCTCAACCACCGCTCTTATTGCGCTGATGAATAGAATGATCAAATTATACGGCTCCTGCTCTGATACATTCGTTGAGTCATATGACGGTTCTAATTATTGGTGTCCTTCATATGAGCATACTAGAGGGCTAATTTGGTTCCAAGAGCAAACAGGCTCTCTCATTCTTCCAGACGTAATTCACGGGTTAGATCAATCTGGAAACATGTCACTAGTGGCTCCATTGATAATCTGTGCGATTTTAACGGCCATCTGGATTTACACTCTCACCGCGAAGGAAAATATTAGGAAGAATATCAGGAGAGTAGTAGTCGGGGGAATGCTAGCATGGGGGCTACTTCCGTTTGTTGTATCTTGGCTGGTTGCGATATCCAACTTTGGAATCCACCTACCATGGGGGCCAACAGATGAACTGAATCATTTGGATAATCTCTGGGAACCACTTCTGTTCATAATAGAGCTAGTTTTCTTGGGCATAGTATTCGCTCCAGTACTATCCGGATTAATGGGTATTTGGGGACTATCCAGGAAACTTCTGACATGGACCGTTGGATACTATCTGACAGTTATTGGAATACATGCTATCTTGACTTTTGAAGGCATCACCGAGTCAGTCGACCTTGGTCTTTCACCACTTCCAGCTCAGATAGGAGAGGCTACCTTGCTAGGCGGATTGGTATCTCCGCTGTCTCTAAGCTTGATGCAAGTAGCCATACTTCTACTGGTTTACTTAGAATCTGGCTCTGCGGTCATATCCAATATGGAGTATGCCTCAATGCTCCCAGGAGACGCAAAAAGAGACCCAGAATACGTTCGGCAGTTCAATAATGTCCTAAATGGTCACATAGCTCACTTAATCGGTGTGATGGCCCTCGTAGCTCTAACTACGGCAATAGCACTTGAATTCGACGATTTCCTAATCTCTACAGTGAGCGCTCTTTCTGGCGGACAATGGGCCGGACAAGTGAAGGAGTCACTAGAGCTACAACTGACATATGGGAAGGTAATCTCTGCAGGCCTGTTTCTGATAGTCGTGGCAGGAATGAGATTTATTCTACCTTGGCAGAGAGTTACGGGAATGGTTGAAACAGCCTTTCTCAGATTCAGATCAACTGATAACTAGCTATCTGACTCCAGTTAGGGAGCTAATCACTCTGAAAATAAAGTCAGAAACAAGAGGAATCATAAAAATTAGAAGAATAACAGTGAGAACTTCACTTTCCACTCCAAAGGAAGAATCAACAACTAGATCAATATCCTCAAAGAAGAATAAAGCTGAACAAAATACAGCAATTACTACAGCTCTCTCAGGCCATGAAGAATATCTTCTTCCTTCTGTGAACTTTCGTCCCAAAAGTGTCCCGCGCTCTTGCATTGCCCCGTTGAAAACAATTACCAATATCAAAAATGCGCTTGATTTACACATCTGATACACATTGGGTTCAAGTCAGAGCCCTCCCGGGAAGGGTCATGAATGAAGCCATATCGGTTACCAAGTGTAGCAGATGTAAGCTACCTTCCATTGTTCACCAGCCCTATAGTGGACAGCACCTCTGTGGTAGGCACCTATCAGATTCTGTACGAAGGAGAACCTCCCGTGAGTTGAGGAGGCAACTAAGTCTCCCTAAGGATGCTAGAAAGGAAGACGGAAGCCCCTTCGTGATTTTAGTGGCCGTTTCAGGAGGTAAAGACTCTGCAGTCCTCCTCACTATGATCAAGGACATCATTGGAAGTAGGAGAGACATTAGGATTGTAGCTGGCTGTGTGGATGAGGGAATCGATGGATACAGGTCCCCCTCCTTGGAGTGTGCAAGAGACCTTTCTGAAGATCTAGGTGTTGATTTCGTAACGTTGAGCTATGAGGAAATGGGATATGACAGAATGGATAAGGTAGTATCCAAGATTCCTGGAATGGCAGAGCTCCACGACGAGGCCAGTGGTATGATGCCCTGCTCCTTCTGCGGTGTTTTCAGGAGACAGAGTCTAAACTCTCTCGCAGACAAGGTAGGGGCAGATGTTATGGCATTAGGCCATAATCTGGACGATATGGCCCAATCAATATTGATGAATCTCCAAAAAGGAGAGATAGAGAGGTCAGTCAGATTGGCCCCCCATACATCCGCTCCGATCGAAGGTATGGTTCCAAGGATAGTTCCACTCAGATGGATACCCGAACAGGAAATCCATGCCTTCGCTATTTTCAACTCTTTACCGATTCACCATGGGGACTGCCCTCATGCACCAGGCGCTCAGAGACAACAGAGCAGAGCAATAGTAGCCCAGCTAGAGTCACATACCCCCGGAGCAAGACATGGTCTCCTGCACTCTCTTGATCAGATTAGAGAGATTCACAGGGAGGTACATCCAAACCCTAATGCCAAAATTGGCAGTTGTTCTCTTTGTGGAGAGGCAACATCCAGACCCGTATGTCAGTCATGCACTATGAAAAAATGGCTTTCAGAAGTACCCTGAGTGATCATATGTTTGTTAATATTGCAGGATACAGATTCGTAGACCTGCCTGACAGAGATTCACTGAGGGAGCCATTCAGAAAGAAGTGCAATAGCTTGGGACTCAAGGGAACGATTCTTCTAAGTCACAACGGAATCAATTTCTCTCTCGCTGGAAAAAAGGAATCAATTGATGAATATACATCATTCTTAGAAGAAGATGAGAGACTAAGAGGAATTCCTATGCATGTGTCAAACTCAGACTACCAACCGTTTCGCAGAATGCTGGTCAGACTCAAAAGGGAGATTATCTCACTGGGAATTGATGAAATTAGACCTGCTGATAATGAAGCTAATTATGTCCAACCAATTGAATTTAAAAATTGGCTAGATGAGGGTAGAGACATGATCGTCCTTGATACTCGAAACGACTACGAGCTTAGAGTTGGAACTTTCGAAAATGCCGTAGACCTAGGTATCAAGTCATTCAGAGATTTCCCCAATGCAGTGGAAGAGCTTAGACATGACAAATCAACCCCTGTGGTAATGTTCTGCACGGGAGGGATAAGATGCGAGAAAGCGAGCATTGTGATGGAGAGGAAAGGTTGGGAAGAGGTTTATCAAATCAAAGGTGGAGTTTTAGGGTACTTCAGAGAAACTGGAGGCTCTTATTGGAATGGAGACTGCTTCGTATTTGATCAACGCGTGGCACTCGATAAGAATCTTCATGAGGCCGATCACGAGATGTGTTTCAAGTGCAGAGAGCCCCTTTCTCCTAAGGATCTAGAATCTGACAAATATTCTGTTGAGGAGTATTGTCCGTTCTGCTATGATAAGTTGGTTGGTCTGGCATGAAGAAAATTAATCTCTCTGAGAAGCTATTAGAGTTCACGGATCATTGGTCTCCAAAGATAATCGCTGAGATGAACAACTACCAATTCAAGCTAGTCAAGATAGAAGGAGATTTCATTTGGCACAATCACGCCCACACCGACGAGACTTTCATAGTCCTTGAAGGGTCGATGTTTATTGAGCTAGAGGACGAGACAGTTGAGTTGAATGAGGGAGAGATGTACGTAGTTCCTAGAGGCGTGAATCACAAGCCATATGCTATTGAAGAGTGCAAGGTAATGCTAGTCGAGCCTAGAGGTGTACTGAATACTGGAAATATCAATAATGATTTGACTGCATCTGACGATGAATGGATTTAGGCTGGCTGTTCCTTCAGAGTTAGCGTTAATTGCAGTGAAACCGCCAACAAGAATATCACGCCCGCGACTCTGAAACAGGTATGGTAAGACCAGAGCCCGGACCCCTCGACAGTCTCGGACCAGATCACTGCTGATAGGAGTGGCCCTATTATTCGAGCCAGGGCCCCTAGCCCCTCTTGGGCCCCCATGATAGTCCCGAGCTCGTGGCCCCCTTGCTTGGATGCGAATGTCAGTAGTGAGCTTTGAGTGGGGGAATAGATTCCGTTCCCAATCGCAAATGCTGCGCAGAACGACCAGAAAATCAGCATGGGCATGTCTGCTGAGGAGTATGGTATGCTTGCGATTCCGATTCCGGTCAGTACGGTCCCCGCCAGCATCAACCCCCTCAGGCTAAACCTTCGGACCAGGGGCCGAATTAGGCCACCCTGGACGACGACGCCGACTAACCCGATGAATGCGAACACCCAGCCGTTTTCTCTCTCGCTCCAACCAAGCCCTCCGCTTTCCGGCTCCATAGAAGTGAACAGTATGAAAGTGCCATGCATCATGGTGAAACCAACTAGGAACAGGAAGTTCACATTGACTAGTGCGGAGATGTTTGGTAGACGTAACACCGATGCGATGCTTGTGAAGGTCGCGCCCAGTTGCGATATCGGGGACTTCGCCGACTCGGACCTCGACTCATTTGGCAGGCTCTCTGGGAGCATGAATGACGCCAGTAGCAGGGCTATCGCTGACATGGCGCTTGAGAACAGGCAGGGGAGCAAGTAGGGGTAGTCCGACCAGAACTGGGTATCGAAAGGGCCCCCTATGCCCGTGGCTGGATCGGACAAGACCCCTCCCACGAACGGTCCAATCATGAAACCCAAGCCGAATGCCGCACCCAGCATGCCCATTCTTCCAGCCACCTGATCATCCTCGCTGATATCCCCGATGTACGCCTTGGCGACGGCAATGTTGCCGTTCCCAGCGCCTGCTAGGAACCGGGCGATTATGGCCATGGTCAGGCTACCGGATAGTCCGAAGACGATGAAGAAGAGGGAGTTTGCCGCCAGACCGAACATCAGAACCGGCCTCCTGCCTATACGATCCGAAATTGATCCCAGGATTGGCGTCGAAATGAACTGGGCCAGGGAATAGGTCGCAATGACTATGCCAACCCAGAAGTCTCTGGAGCCGGTGTCAACAATCCCCTCTGCTGATGCCAGGTCCTGAACGAAGTAGGTAAGGAATGGTATCACCAGAGTCAGGCCTAACATATCGACGAGGACGACAAGGAACAATATCGTCATCGGCGAGCGACTATTGATTTTTGAACTCAAGCAGATCACTCCGAGGGGATAAGAGAAAGATTCCTATCCCGTGTCGTAATCTCAGCATAAATTCCAGCCACAAACTCCTCCATTGGAACTCCATTCAGTTGTTCGCCCCCTCTTGATCTAATGGAAACAGTCCCGTTTTCAGTCTCTTCATCGCCGATAATGACCATGTATGCGGGCCTCATTTTTCTGTGAGTCCTAATCTTCTTTCCCACTGTATTGTCTGAATCATCAACTTTCACCCTCACTCCAGATTCGTATAATGTATTGGCAACAGTGGCGGCGTGAACCTTATGCTTCTCTGATATGGTTATGATTTGAACCTGAACTGGTGATAGCCAAGTTGGGAAATTGCCCGCCCAATGCTCTGTTAAGAATGCTACAAACCTCTCATGGGTAGAAAGTGGAGCCCTGTGAATTACGAACACCTCGCCATTCTCATGCCCTGTCTCGTCAGTGTATGTTAGCTCGAATCTCTCCTTCGCGGCAAAGTCTAGCTGTATTGTCGACATAGATTCCTCACGACCGAGAAGAGTCCTGAATTGAATGTCAATTTTAGGACCGTAGAAAGCCGCTTCTCCGACTGCTTCTACATATTCTACTCCAAGATCATCGAGAATTTTTCTTAGATGATCCTGCGTGGTTTCCCAATTCTCAGGCTGATCAATATATTTGTCAACATTATCCGGATCCCACAATGATAACCGGAAGTAGTAATCATCGAATCCAAAGGCTGAGTAGTAATCCTGAACCATCCTAATGTTATCTGCAACTTCAGAGGCGACCTGCTCAAGGGTGCAGTAAATGTGAGCATCGTTCATTGTTAGCATCCTGACTCTCAGTAAGCCAGCTAATGTTCCGGATAGCTCATTCCTGTAAACAGTTCCATATTCAGCGATTCTCATTGGTAATTCTCGGTATGATCTTCTTTTGTTTCCATAAACTAGATGGTGGAAAGGACAATTCATCGCCTTCATATAATACTCACCATCATCCATCTCCATAGGTGGATACATCCCCTCAGCGTAATGTGGAAGATGTCCACTAGTCTCGAAAAGCTCCTTCTTTCCTAGTACTGGCGTTGTTACACGTAAGTATCCGTAGGCCTCCTCGGTCTCCACTGCGAACTTCTCAATTTCTCCTTTCAGAGTCTCACCATTTGGCAACCAAACAGGAAGCCCCTTGCCAATCATCTCGTCAGTCATGTATAGCTCCATTTCCTTACCGATCTTCTTGTGATCCCTCTTTGCCGCCTCCTCGAGTTGCTTTATCCTCTCTTGTAGACCAGTCTTATCTGGATAGCACATCCCGTATATCCTAGTGAGAGACTCCCTCTTGCTGTCAGCTCTCCAATATGCCTGACTGGTACTCGAAAGTTTGAACCATCTGAGATGTGAAGTACTAGGAACATGAGGTCCTCTACAGAGATCTACGAAGTCACCTTGTCTGTAGACTGAGGAGCCGACATCATGGCCTATCTTGTCGTCCATTATCTCTAGTTTGAACTTATTATCACTGAAAATTGAACGTAGCTCATCATTATCACATTCCTCTCTGGAAATGGGTATATTACTCTTCACAAGCTCCTTCATCCTCTTTTCTATCTTTCTTAGCTCGTCTTCAGAAATGGGGTCCATGTAGAAATCATAGTAGAATCCATGATCAATAGGAGGCCCAATGGTTGGTTTAGCATGTGGGTACATTTCAGTAACTGCTTGAGCAAGAAGATGAGCACAAGAATGCCTTAGAATGTAGAGCCCTTCTGGAGAGCTTCCGATAATTGGCATTACGGAGCAATCAGAATCTAGCTCATAAGACATATCCCTCTCTACACCGTTTACAAGAGCAGCAACAGCGCCAGATTTCCTCCCATGGACGTTTGCAATAACCTCGCCAGCAGAAATTCCACTCGCATACTCGTGAACATCACTATCGCCAACTTCGACCGTTATCATAAGCACTCCTCCTGATATGGCCGGTCACGCAATCGCGTTTGAAGGCGTCTGTCATAAATTGAAATATTCGTACAAAAATCTATTCTTGCAAATTGACAACAGAGAAAAAGAGCAATTACATTACGAACCGATAAGACCAGTCCCCCCTTGCCATGGACATGGTCAGGTTGGGGCTTCTTGTAAATCCGGATGCAGGACTAGGTGGAAGACTGGGTTTGAAGGGATCAGATGGGCAAGCGGAAATAGCGAGATCGAAGGGGGCACAAGATAGATCAGGCCCGAGGATGAGGGCGATGCTGGATCACCTAATTACAATCAGTAAGGACAATTTAGATGGAATCCAGTGGTACGTTAGTAAAGGAAGAATGGGTACTGATTGGATTTCACCAGCAATTTCTTCACTTGAAGTCATCCACTCTTCGAGTAGCTCCACAGACGCTAATGATACAAGCCAATTGGTCGGTTCTATGATTGGATCTGATATCGATCTACTCGTATATGCAGGCGGAGACGGAACGACTAGAGACGTAGTGGCAGCTCTGTCGGAATATGGCAGGCCTGAATTGCCCATCATCGGTGTTCCAACAGGAGTGAAGATGCATTCGGGCTGTTTCGCATCCTCTCCCAAGGCGGCCGCCGAGGTTCTAAGTGCATGGCTGGAGGGTGATCTTCTTTTGTCTTCCACAGAGGTCCTAGACCTAGATGAGGATCTTTATAGACAAGGGAAGTGGGTTGTAAAACTCTACGCCGAGGCAATTACCCCGGCGAGTCCTCGATGGATGCAGGGCTCTAAGATGAGAGTGGAGGCCTCAGGAGAAGAAGAAATTATTCAGGGACTGGCAGATCATGTAAGGGAAACACTGATTGATGATCGAATGATGATCGTGTGGGGCTCAGGAGGGACTCTCAGAACAATCGGTGGTATACTTGGGTTCGAGTTGAATACCCTGGGTATTGACATTACTGTCGGTGGTAACATTATTGGTTCGGATCTAAATGAAAACGAGATATTGTCTGCATTGAAGGAGCATCAAGGCGATGTGATATTACTCCTCTCTCCAATGGGAGGACAAGGCTTTCTTATCGGAAGAGGAAATCTCCAGCTCTCTCCTGATGTCCTCAGGATAATTGGGGTGAATAGGGTCCTGGGAATCGTCACTCCTGCCAAGATGCTCACCTTACGCAGTCTTAGGATCGAGACGGGCGATTCTGAGATGGATCAAAGATTCTCCGAGAAGAAGTACCTCAAAGTATTGCAGGGATACAGGACAACCAGAGTCCTCAAGGTATCAGTAGACTGAATAAAGGGCCAAATATCATCCATAAAAAATCTAAAAACTTGAAAAAACATAGGTCCATTCAGTTTAGATTATACATGAGCACCCTTTGGTCAAGACATGAACTTGGCACCTAAAGACTACGATTTTGGAAATATGGAAAATTATTCTTTTGCAATGGAAGTAACATGCTCGAACGATGAAGCTAGGAAGATGTTCATTCTTGCATACGGGCACATGCTAAATTATAACCATGAGGAAGCTATTGCCTGCTTCTCTAAGTGTGCTGAATTAGATCCGGACTGTGCTATGGCATGGTGGGGAATTGCATATTGCGTGTCATCTAACTACAATTGGACCCCAGGACTTGGCTCGGGATATGACCCTATTCAGATGGCCATTTCTCTCAAAGAAGGATGCTCAGAGATGGAACAAGACCTCATCGATGCTTTGGCGGAGAGGCATTCAGAGGAAGCAAGAGATGCTGCTGACCCGTCCGTACTTAACATGGGAAATAGCGCCGAGCTAAATATCGCATTCGCTGAAGCAATGGCCCCTCTTTATGAGAAATATAGTGGGAATCTGGATGTTACCGCGATCTATGTTGAGGCACTAATGAATCTGAAGGCTTGGCAATTGTGGAATAAAGATACCAAGACTGGTGAAATTACTCCCGCAGACGATAATACCCTACTTCTGGTCAGTATATTAGAAGACGCTTTCGAGGCCAGTGAGAAAGCAAAGGTACATCCTGCACTTTGTCACCTTTACTGCCATGCACTGGAACTTTCGCCATTCCCTGAGAAGGCCCTCCCCGCAGCCGATGTCCTCAGGACACTGATGCCAGGGCTAGGTCACCTGGTCCATATGCCATCTCATATTGATGCATGGGTCGGTCAATGGAAGGAGGCTATTGATTGCAACATCGCAGCTGTAGAGGCGGATGATAGGTATGTGGAGATAACTGGCAATGAATCCCAGTTCTACAAATTCTACAGAATGCACAATCATCACTTCGTAGTCTGGTGTGCAATGTTCGATGGACAGTACGAAACAGCACTGAAGTATGCGCGCAAAGCAGTCAGTACACTACCAGCTGGGGACTCCGAGTCCGGCGTGCAATTCATGCTTGCAGGAATAATCCCGATGGGAGCGATATTCTTGGAGTCATATGTGACTATGCCTTGGCATGTCATGATCAGGTTTGGAAAGTGGGATGATATACTCAATGAGCCACTCCACACAGATAGGGAAGTCTTCCCTGCAGCAATAGCTACTCAGCATTATGCCAGAGGTGTGGCTTATGCCTCTAAAGGGATGGTTCCTGAGGCCGAGGCTGAGCAGTTGCTGTTCGTGGAAGCCCTCGACAATCCAGCTCTTCAGGGCAGAGTTCTTCACAACAATCTAATGTATCAAGATCCAACTGAGGGCCCATGTATTCTCTTGGTGAATGATGCTGTACTTGCTGGTGAGATAGAATACAGGAGACAATTTCAAGCTAAGGCCAGAGGGGAGGATTATGACTTCTCCGAGGCGTTCGATCACCTACGCAGAGGCGTTGACCTTTCACTCAACTTAGCCTACAACGAGCCATGGGGGCAGATGCAACCAGTTCGCCATATTCTAGGCGCATTACTTCTTGAGCAAGGAGAAGTAGAGGAAGCAGAAGCCGTGTACCGTGAAGATATCAAACTTTGGAAGGATAATATGTGGGGATTGTTGGGCCTCAAGCTCTGTCTAGAGGAGAGAGGAGATGCGCCTGAAGAGCTTGCTGAAGTAACCGCGCTATTCAATGAGAGAAGCTCTCGTGCAGATATCATGCCCGCAAAAACCTGCTTTTGTGCTCAGGACAGTGTTGACAGCAGTTGTTGCTAATCTTCGCTTACAGAAAAGAGAGGTCTGGGCCTATATTTTCTGTCCACAGGAGGCTTTCAGGAGCCCTAGGAAAGGAGGACTAGGTTTCCCGGGCCTGGATTTGAACTCCGGGTGGTACTGTGTCCCGACATAGTATGGATGTCCTTCAAGCTCCATAATCTCGCATCTTTCTCCGGTCTCGTCCTTTCCAACGTACACCATCCCAGCGGACTCAATGCTCTCTATAAGATCCGGATTTACCTCATATCGATGCCTGTGACGCTCATCTACATGGCCCGCGCCTCCATACAATCTTCGAACCTTACAGTCATCGACTAAGAATGGAGTTGGTTTTGTCCCCAGCCTCATAGTTCCTCCCATGTGGGTCTTGGATATCTCTGGCATGAAGACCACAGCATGAATAGGGGAATTCTCGTCAAATTCAGCTGAATTCGCTCCTTCGAGGCCTAGTACGTTTCTGCAGAACTCTATCGTAGCGATTTGAAGTCCAAGGCACACTCCAAGATAGGGCACATTGTTGACTCTAGCATAGTTGGCGGCGGCAATCTTTCCCTCTACTCCTCTGTTTCCAAATCCGCCAGGAACCAGGATCCCATCAGCCTCCTTCAGAGTTGCCCATGCATCGTCATACGCCTGAGTCTTATCGATTGGATCTAAGTTAGTAGACTCTATCCAGTCGATTACAAGCTTCCTGTCCACTGCTAAGGCACTGTGCTGGAGTGCCTTGATGACTGAAAGATAAGAATCTGAAAGTCCGGTATACTTGCCCACCATTGCTATTCTAACTTCATCTTCCAGCATATCGAACTTGTCAGCCATTACCTTCCATTCATCGAGCATTGGGAGACTTTCCGGAATATCGAATCCTAGATTATCCGACACCATTCTGAGAACAGATTGATTATGTAATGAAATGGGAATCTGATAAAGATTGGAAACATCATGTGCAGAGACTACGGCATCTTCCCTAACATGGCAAAATGCTGCTAATTTTGATTTCGTTTCAGAGTCCAAGGGATTTTCTGATCGACAGACTAGTATGTCTGGGATTATGCCTAGTCCACGTAACTCCTTGACCGTATGTTGTGTAGGCTTGGTCTTCTGCTCGCCAACAGGGCCCATTACTGGAACTAGGCTAACATGAACGAAGCAAACGTTGCCTTTACCAGCTCTGAATTGGAACTGTCTGAGCGCTTCTATGAAGGGAGCGCTCTCTATATCCCCAACAGTGCCCCCCAACTCAATAACACAAGCATCCGGAGTGTTTGAGGTTCCATCTGCAGGTACATGCGCAACTGCTTCTATCCAATCTTGAATCTCATTAGTAATGTGTGGAACTACTTGCACAGTCTTTCCTAAATAGTCGCCCCTCCGTTCTTTCTCGATCACTTTGGCATAAACTTTCCCAGTAGTGATGTTATTGTCTCTTGTTAATGCCACATCCAAGAATCTCTCATAATTGCCCAAGTCAAGGTCCACTTCGCCTCCATCATCCAAGACAAAAACTTCACCATGCTCGAATGGAGACATAGTTCCCGCATCGCTATTCAAGTACGGGTCAATCTTGATTGATGTTACACTTAATCCTGCAGATTTCAGAAGAACTCCGATACTACTAGCAGTCACTCCTTTGCCCAATCCAGATAGGACTCCCCCGGTAATCACGACATACTTCATGTAACCAACGGGGTCTGAAGCCATTGTGCCTCGCATATCAACATTGGGACAGTAATCTTGCTTTGTTGCACATCAATGACCAAGTATCTCCAGCTTTACGACATATCATGGTAGAGCCACCCGGAGACAGAATCCTAGTAACAGGGGCGCTGGGACAAATCGGGACAGAGCTAGTATCATCACTAAGGGAGAGTTATGGTAAAGACAACGTACTCGCTACAGATATCAGAGTCCCCGACGAAGAATCAGGCTTCCCAGATGGCCCCTTCTCAAACCTCAGTGTTCTGGATGGAACAGCGATGGAAAAAATGATTCAGGAAGAGGGCATAGGAACAGTTTTTCACTTAGCCGCCATACTTTCCGCGACCGGTGAGCAAGATCCTGAGCTATGTCAGAGAGTAAATGTAGGTGGAACGGTATGTGTTCTGGAAGCGGCTAGAGATTTCGGTTTGAAAGTCTTCGCACCCTCTTCAATTGCAGTATTTGGACCTGACATCCCAGATATTGCCCTCCAGTCAAGTCCTCTCAACCCAACTACGATGTATGGCAAGACAAAGGTAACTGGTGAGATATTGGGCTTGAACTACTGGAAACAGTACGGCGTAGATGTACGTGGACTTAGGTTTCCAGGATTGATTTCATGGAGGGCACCTGCTGGAGGAGGTACCACCGACTACGCAGTAGATATTTTCAGAGCCGCTGTAGAATACGGGCACTACGAGTGTTTTGTCAGTGAAGATACCAGATTGCCTATGATGTACATGGATGATGCAATTAAAGCGACTGAAAGAATCATGCAAGCCGATTTAGAAAGTCTGGGGGATTCCAGGACAGGATATAATATCAAGGGAATATCCTTCACTGCGGGGGAATTAGCCGATAAAATAGCTAAGAGGATACCCGGATTCACTTGTGATTTTATCCCAGATTTCAGACAGAAGGTAGCAGAATCATGGCCAAATGATGTCGATGATCAGCCGGCTAGAGATGATTGGGGATGGAAAGCTGAATATGACTTGGGAAGAATGGTCGATGAGATGATTTCCAATATCACCTAGTCATTCCTCTAGGTCTTCCTCTCCATTCCATTCAGGAGTTGTAGGATCCTGCTTCGCCCATAGGACATCATTGATCCTGAGTACGCTTATGGCGGCCTCAGTAGATCCTGAGATAGAATGCCTAGTTACGAATAAAGGATCTAGGATTCCCATCTCGTCCATTCTCGACCTTCTTCCTGTCATCGCATCAAGGCCTATCCAATGCCCGTTTTCTTCATCGGACGTTTGCGCAGCTGACAAATCCAAAACTACATCGATAGGATCTAACCCGGCATTTTCTGCAAGAGTCCTAGGTATCACCTCTAGTGCTGCCGCATAGCCCTCTATCGCCAATTGCTCCCTACCTGGATTTCCCAGAGCGAAAGACCTCAGGTGCCTTGCGAGATGTGTTTGGATCGCACCTCCTCCTGGAATTATTCTTGAGTCCCTGATGACCCTGAAGGATACGCCTATGGCGTCATCGAACGCCCTAACCGCCTCTTCTCTTATCTGAGGGGATGTCCCACGGATGACCACGGTCAATGCGCCTCCTTCAGATCCTTCAATTACGGAATGGGTTATTCCCGCGACTGTTTCTTCTCTCCTGCCAGTGAATCTCCCTAGGTCATCTTGTGAAATTCTAGCTGCTCTCCTGACCATACTAGTTCCAGTTATTTTTGAAAGTCGCTCTAAATCTTCCCTCTCAAACCTCCTGTAGGAGGTTATTCCCGCCTCACTTAGCATGGAAATAGCATCATCTGAAATGCCATCTTTGACAATTAACAGATCAACTCCCAATGATGAAAGATGACTGATCTCTTCCCTCAATTTGTCTAAGGATCTATCATGGAATCCTTTGAGAACCCCCGGACTACTGACCTCTATCTCCGCATCCATCTCAAGCTTGACATTCTCGAGACCGCCATCAATTATCGCAATGATGCCACCGTCAGAAGACGGAGGGGTCGAGATATCGACCCTAGTTTTAGCAATCATCAGGCCGTTTACAAGACGACTATCGGCAGTGGATCCCCCACTGACCTGCAGTCTCTTAACTCTCAGCCTTTCCAAGTCGTCACCACCCTCCTCATCTGATAGTAAATCAGCAGCATCAAAAGCGATTTCAGTGATATGAGAAGCTAATGATTCTCCAATTTTGCCGGCCAGTGTAGTGGAGATTACGGCCTTCAGCTCCTCTGTTGAGTCCGCCTTTCTTGAAACTCTATCTAACTCTGAAATTGCCTCTCTTTCCGCTAGAAGGAAGCCATTAATCACAACAGATGGATGAATTCCCATTCTTACTAACTCAAGAGAATTCTGCAGAAGCTCTGCAGTAAGGATTACCGTCGAGGTAGTTCCATCTCTGGCTGATTTATCCTGTGAGGATGAGGCGGATATGAGAAGCCTGGCTGTTGGATGTTCTACCTTAGCAGCCTCAATTACCGTAACCCCATCGTTAGTTACTAGGCAATCCCCATCTTCCGATACTAGCATTTTATCCAATCCTCTGGGCCCAAGGGTAGATCTGACCGCCCCTGCAAGAGCTACGGCGGCTTTGACGTTATTCACTAGGGCAGCACGCCCTTCCAGCCTATCGGTGTCCTGTAGTGCGACATCATGCTCAGCCTGCACCATGTCACTCGGAATCCAGTTTTAGATTTGAACTACTCCATTACCACATCATTCCATATTCATAGAAACGACACGTATTCCAATGCGTATATTCATATATGGCACTGTTGTCGCACTATACAACCGGCAGTTAACTAGTGATTGATATGAGCAGTTCTAATTCCGATAAATGGGAAGAAAAAATGATTGAGCAGATGCTCAATCTATTCAATCAGATGGGAATGCCGATAGATAGATCAGAACTGGAAGATACGATATCAAGAATTCGTCAGCAGTTTGACAATCTGGGTGTAGACGCAGAGAGCATCTACAATAGCAACGTCAAAATGAATTTTCAAGGTGACCCGGAAAACTTTCGGAAGCAGATGGAATCTTTCATGAACCATCCTGAAGGATTTTCAGAAATTTTCAAGAACATGGGGATCAATGTCCAAGTAGGCCCTGATGATGAGCCAGCTGAGATAGTAGTGGAGGAAGAACAAGAGGAAGAGTCAGATGTTCCGTTGGAGGATACCTATCTCGATGGAACCTCGATGTATGTTACTATCGATGTCTCGAATATTGTCGATCTCGATGAGGGAAGCTTCGAGCTGATATTGTCCCATGGAGGAAAGGTATTACAACTAATGAGGAGAACTCAGCTCAGGCCCATCAAGAGTATCAATCTCCCGCACCCAGCCAGCTCAGTCTCTGACTGGAATCTGAATAATGGAATACTAGACATCACTTTCGATACGGCTTAGCCTATCATAGGAGGAAGAAAAAATGACTGGACCAGTAATTGGAATAGATTTGGGAACAACAAACAGCTGTGTGGCAACGTTGGAGGGAGGTAAACCTGTGGTTATACCCAATTCGGAAGGGTCGAGAACCACTCCAAGTGTTGTTGCATTCTCCAAGAATGGAGGTGACAGAGTGGTCGGTATAACCGCCAAGAGACAGGCCGTCACTAACTCTGAAAGAACCATTATGTCTGTAAAGAGGGAGATGGGAACCGATTGGAAAAAGGAGATAGATGACTCCGAGTATACGCCACAGGAAATTTCAGCATTTATCTTACAAAAGCTAAAGTCAGATGCTGAGGACTACCTGGGTAGAGAAGTGAACCAAGCAGTGATTACGTGCCCAGCATACTTCACAGATGCACAACGTCAGGCAACGAAGGATGCAGGGAGGATAGCAGGTCTCGAAGTTCTCAGAATTATCAACGAGCCTACAGCCGCCGCATTAGCCTATGGCGTCGATAAGGACGACGATCAGACAATATTGGTTTATGACTTGGGAGGAGGTACGTTCGATGTCTCAGTCTTGGAGATATACCAGGTAGATGGCCAGCCCCAGATTGAGGTCAAGGCTACTAGTGGAGACAACCGCCTTGGTGGCGATGACTTTGATGAGGTAGTCATAGACTGGCTGGTTTCAGAATTCAAGAAATCAACTGGGATCGATCTATCGAGCGACATGACAGCAATAACTAGACTTAGAGAAGCAGCGGAGAAGGCAAAGATAGAACTTTCAGGCACTAGTACGACCCAAATTAATCTTCCATTTATTACAATGAGTGGGGACGGTCAACCCGAGCATCTTGATATCTCCCTATCCAAGGCTAAATTCGAGGATCTTATTTCTGATCTTGTAGAGAGGACTATGGGTCCGACCAGAAGAGCCATGAAGGATGCTGGAATCAAGAAAGGAAACGTGGACAAGGTCATCCTAGTAGGTGGATCTACTCGAGTTCCAGCAGTTCAAGAAGCAATAGAGAAGGAAGTCGGTAAGCCACCCTTCAAGGGCATAAACCCAGATGAAGCAGTCGCAGTCGGAGCCGTTCTCCAAGCTGGAATAATAACTGGAGATGAGGGGGTCACCGACGTACTACTGCTCGATGTTACGCCACTTACTCTTGGTATCGAAACACTAGGGGGCATCATGACGACAATGATCGAGAGGAATACTACAATACCAACCAGGAGATCAGAAACATTCTCGACTGCTGCTGATAATCAGCCAGCGGTAGAGGTACATGTTCTACAGGGCGAGAGAGAATTTGCCAAGGACAACATTACCCTTGGAAGATTTCACTTAATGGGAATCCCTCCTTCTCCAAGGGGAATTCCCCAAATCGAGGTGACCTTTGATATCGATGCTAATGGAATTGTAAATGTATCTGCCAAGGATTTGGGGACGGGAACAGAGCAATCTATCAAGATAGAGAGCCAAACATCTCTTACCGAGGATGAGATTAATGCTAAGGTAGCAGAAGCTGAAGAATTTGCCTCTGAAGATAAGAGAAGAAAGGCTGGCGTAACTCTGATTAATTCCGCCGATGGAATGGTGTATCAGGCTACCAAGATGCTCAACGAGGCAGCAGAGAAAATCTCAGACCTGAATGCAGAGCCAATCCATGCCAAGCTCGAGGAATTGAGGGCCTTGATAACAAAGGATGACAAAACGATTGACGTAGACGATTTGGACGAGGCCGCTGTACAGGCCAAGATGTCAGAGGTCGAGGAGTCGTTACACGAGGTATCGGCCAAGCTCTACGAGGCAGCCGCAGCTGAAATGGCTGAACAACAAGAAAGTGAAGGCTCAGATGACGTTGTTGAGGCCGACTTCGAAGAGGTCGAGTCTGAGGACAGTGACGAGTAGCTAGCTTTTTGTAATCATCCTGTGAAGAGTCCTAACGTGTATTCCCGAGGTTCCAAACTGGAATAGGGGGTTTTCTCCCTCTGAGCGGGCTTTGGAACCTGGGCCCCATGCTGATCCTGCAATGTCAAGATGAGCCCATGGGATCTTTTCTCCTTCCTCGGCAAATCCCCTATTAGGAACGAAGAACTCTAGGAACGAGGCCGCGGTATTCGAAGAACCAGCCCTTCCACCAATAGAACCATTTCTTATGTCTGCGAATGCCGAGTCAGTCATGTACTTGCGGAATTGGTCATTCAAAGGCATCCTCCAAACTGGCTCGCCACTTCTTTCTGCGGCAGATTTCAGACTCTTGGCCAAATCATCATTATTCGACCACATACCAGAAATCTGGTTGCCAAGTGCCACAATAACAGCACCAGTTAGTGTGGCTAGGTCCACGATGTACTCGGGATCAAGTTCTCCCGCCTTCCAAAGTCCGTCTGAGAGGACATTTCTACCTTCAGCATCTGTACTGAATACCTCCACTGTCTTGCCGGAATATGTCTTGAATACGTCACCAGGTCTGTAAGCGCCAGATCCTGGCATATTCTCAGCAAGACAGGATATTCCATCGACTCGCCTGGGGTATCCAGTTTCATAGAGGGCTTCCATAAGCCCAAAAACTGTAGCAGCCCCACACATATCATACTTCATATCCCACATGCCACTAGTCGGTTTGATGGAGATACCTCCAGTATCGAAAGTAATTCCCTTGCCTACGATACAGGGTCTCCGGACCCCCTCATCCTCATCGGGATTCAATGTGAATAAGACCATACAGGGTTTCTGATCGCTCCCCTTCCCAACGTTGATTAGTCCGCCCATTCCAAGCTCATGCAATTTTTCCCAATCATAAACCTCAACTCTGACGTTTTCCTTTCCCTCAGCCCATTCTTTCGCTCTTCTGGCGTACTCCATTGGATAGAGAACATTAGCAGGCTCGTTACCTAGATCACGTGCCTTATGGACTCCTTTTACCACAGACTGTACATTTTGAAGCTCAACACTTAGCTTCACTTGGTGCCTTCTACTGGCTTGAAAATCAACCTTCCACTCCTCATCAATATGATCATCGGGTTTTTTCTGATGCTCCAAAAATTCATAATCCCGAAGCATCATACCCTCAGCAAAATCCACCATTCTATCTCCATTCCAACCCGTGGTAAATCTAACAGTCAGATCAGTCCCTTTCTTCTTCGACAAAGATGAAATCAGTCTGGCTCCGGCATTTCTCGCCATCTTGTGACTCATACCTTCTCTATCCCCCATACCTACTAGGGTTATGTTGCAACCAGGTGTCCATAAGGACATTCTAGAATCCTTCTTCCCTTCGAAACCACCCGATACTAGTACGTCCCTGACTAACCTTCTCTGACTCCTATTTAGCCCATTAAGTGAGTTATTGGGAGCTTTCTTAGTATCTTCAAATATTGGCAAAATCAATTGCGTTCCTAAATCTGTAAATTCACTATTGCTTATCTTCATAAATAGCCCAAACGAGCCGATTAGCAACTAGTTTACAAATAATTCTATCTCAAAATATCAGTTTAAAGCCCTATCATCAGTTAAGGAAATAAGTTATCGCTCAAATTTTGTATCTCTCCCATTAATTGTCGCGAGAGCGAATGCGATGAAGACAAGCAGCATCGTAGGGGCTGGAAGAAGACCCGAATCGTCAACCCTCACCACTGTAAAGTCCTCATTGACTAATTCGCTAGTCCACATCGAAGAATCTATCACTCTCTTCTGATAGTATAGGGCCCAAACCCCTTCGTTAGAAATCGGAGCACCAGTGAAATCGAGGGTTGTGACTGTGCTATTTGTGGCATTGACTGCGAAGCCGTAACCCAGGGTGGAGAAGTTGAAATCCGATTTCCTCTCGTGAATGTCCATATTTCCTGTCACTTCCATAGGCTCATTCGAGCCAGGGAGCCAAAACTCCGTCGAATCCTCATCCTCGAAGTATAGGAGAGTGGCGTTTGAAGTACTAGAATGGCCCAAATTAGAAACGCTTAGACGCACCTTTCCTTCTTCCACCTCCAGGGAATCGACAACAAGACGAGCTCTCCAGTACCATACATTCTCGATGAGGTAGTGCATCACATCCAGCTCCTCACCTAGTCTGTCCGAGAGGGCTTCGACAGTCCCCAGTAGAAACTGCTCGTCATCAGTCTCAAAAGTGAATGTCGGGTACCCCATGATACCATAGCCGTAATCTCGACTTGTTCCACAGTTGGGATAGAGCCCCTGGTTAGCGTTACGAATGGGGATATCAGAAATATTTGAATTCACTTCGTCTCTAATATGGTGATACATTTCCCAATCAGAAGGTTGCTCTGGCCACTTTCCCCATGGGTAGAGCATGATCCAAACACCAGTGTGCATTGTGATGTATAGGTCAGCATCAGGAACTACATCGTTCATATAAATCGAATTGGCAAGAGTCTCCGACTCACTGAATGCCGAACTTCCAGGTTGCGTGGAATCACAGGTATTCCAGTAGTGGTCGTAGTTCCTGTTCAAATCAACTTGATTGACGTTCCATCTTGTATCATGGTCATTTCCGTCCGCATTAAGCATAATCAGGATATGTAATTCAGTGGTGGCCAATAGATCAATTACCGCTTGATCACCATTTGCCCAGCCCTCGATGTAGTATTCAGCTACTAGGAAGGCGAGCTCAGTGCCTAAGTGCTCATTGCCATGATGGCCCCCATCAATATATACAACTTCTTTTCGCTCCATCTCACCTTCGCCTATTTCCTTGAAGCGCTCACACCCCTCGAATTCGATCGATAAACAAGCACCGCCCTCCCAATCAGAAATCTGCAACATCCAAATTTCCCTTCCTAATTCGGTCTTTCCTATGCTGAACATCTCGACGATTTCAGGATAGTCATCGGACCACTCATTGAGATCTAGGGTAAGGGTTGCGTAGGAGTGATACCAATGCTCCTGGATAATATCAGGTTGGCTAATTTGAGCAGAAGCCATAGGAGATGCTGAGACCACCATCAATGATGATAGAATTAAGGCAGTCAAGCATTGACGCATGACTCACTGAGACGGTACTGAGATACAATCATTCTCCTCTTTCGCTCAGAAATCTCGCAATATGGCACGAAATAATCTTAGTCGCAATCAGCGCGGCATTGAATTCGGTCAGAGGACCATCCTTCCCAGGCGCTATCTCGTTTACATCTGCTCCCAGAACCCTGACGGTCGGAGAAGAAAATATACTCTCTATCACTTCAACTGCAGCCCAATGAGATAGGCCTCCAGGAACCGGCGTACCAGTAGATGGTACTAACTTTCCATCAAGCCCATCTATATCGAAGGTGATCCAGACAGGCCCATCAATTTCTGCAATACTCTCAAGCATATCTTTCCAACTCCCGCCTCCCTCTAGATTGCCTAGTATATCTCTGGCATACCATGTCTCTACCCTTTTGTCTTCCAACGAGAATTTCGCCTCATCCTTCGACAGGGCTCTGGTACCAATCTGAATGACCCTCCCAACACCCGCATCAAGCGACCTCCTGATAGCAGTCCCGTGGGAGTATCTCTCTCCTTGAAGCTCATCTCTGAGGTCAGCATGGGCATCAATTTGAATCAACGTCAATCGAGAGAGGTCTCCCAGTAATTCTGGGTGATTTGATAATGCTTTCATAATGGGAGGTAGGATACCGTGCTCACCTCCGAGAATCATAGGAAATATTTCCCCTACCCACTCTGAGAAGTATTCACGGATTGAGTCTAATTGTTCCATTAGGGTTCCAGCTTCGGAACTCCATGGCTCTGCAGTATGGAATGAAAGTCCACAGGGGAGCTCTTCGGGAAGTAGGGGGTCATATAATTCGACTTGAGAGCTAGCATCTATGCAAGCTGAAGGACCCATCCTCGTGCCTTCAATCCAGCTAGTGGTCATCTCGAAAGGTATTGGAAGAATTACGACGTTCCATGGTCCTTCATCGCTCTCCTCAAGCCCCAGAAAACCAGTCCGCTCATCATTCTCCATGCACTCTCGTCTCTGCAATCTAGAATAACGACTTCGCATACATAATCACCTTATTTTGAAGTGTTCAGTGAGACCGTTGAAATAGAGCACCCTCCCCTCTGAGCATGTCTGGAGGCTTCGCGATGGGATTGACACTAGCACAACTTACTTCTGCGATCAGAAGCAAGGTAGACTCCGATATGGAAGTAGTTGTAGCAGAGTCAATCGCCGAACATGCCCTAGGTTTCTTCGGCTTCTCAAATAGGATTATTGACAATGCTCTAGAGCCTACTGATAGAAACCTGTTCTACCAACTTCAAGACTACGATCTATTGACAACAGAGTCAGAGGAAACAACGCTTTGGGACGGAAGAGAGTGGAGGATTCACTATTGGAAGTTTAAAGCTAATGCTGAGGAGTTTGCCAGAGCTGCCGCGGAAGCCGCATTACTGAATCAGAAAGATAACGATCCCTACTCAGATGTGTATGACGATGTCCCAGTTTCCCTATGGAAGGAAAGATCAGGCGAAGATGATGACTACGAAGAGCCTCTATTCTGATACCATGGAGAGGCGCCATGATGTGGACTGGCTCAGAGTTATTCTATTTGGACTACTGATTTGGTTCCACTTTGTGGTCTTCTACCCTTACCAGCCAGAGGGCCTACTTGCTCTTCCGTACTACTTCATAGTCTCAGTGATGCATCAATGGAGACTAGCCGCATTATTCGTAATCTCTGGCATGGGTACCGCCTTCGCCCTCAGAAGAAGAACATGGAAACAGTATGTCGTAGAGAGAGGGTCAAGACTGGGCCTTCCGCTTCTTTTCACTGTCTACATCCTTTTTTTTGGAATTTTTGAATTTACTGAGAAGACGACCCTACTGTTTACAGTTTTCCCGGGTAGTGAGGAAATGCCATATGCGCACCTCTGGTTTGTGTATAATTTACTAATTTACTCTATCATTCTTACACCATTTTTCTTTCATGTTAAGGCTAACCCAGAAGGACTCATAATGCGAATGACTCGTTCAGCCATGAATATTAGAGCAGGTCTAGGAATTCTGATTATTCCTCCTATTTTCCTGTCAATAAATGGAATACTGTTCAAACCATGGGAATTTGGAGAGGTAGGTATGTGGTGGGAATTTCCTCGATACATGATATATTTTCTACTCGGCTTCCTTATGATTTGTGTGAGAAATGAATACTTCGAAGCATTAGATAAGATCAGGATTTCATCATCTATTTTGACGCCTATTTTAGCAGTGTCATGGTTCACTGTGAACACTACAAGTGGAATTCCTCATGTCATGGAAGGGGGGTGGGTGGACGAAGGATACCCTGCGTTCTCGTTTGATGCAACAATAGCGTCTATCATACAGTCCTTCCATGCATGGTTTTGGTGCTTGCTAATTTTCACGTGGTCATCAAAGCTCCTCAATCATCCAAACAAATATCTATCATATCTGAACGAATCAGTGTACCCTACGTATATCGTTCACATGCACATTACCATACCAATGATAGTAATTCTTGCTATACTTGGAGTTGGATTCTTTCCTGCAATGATTATTGCCACTCCCATGCTTATTGTTGGCGTATTGGTCTGTTTCGAGATAGTTAGAAGAGCATCATTATTCAGGCCATTTTTTGGAATAAAGGGCGGACAAGAAAAGGTAATCCAACTATTCCCCTTCAACTCAACACAACAAAGGCCATTGACTGTTCTTTTCTCATTATTTTCACACAGTCTGACGTTAGGAATGGTTATTGTACTAATGCTATCGCTTGCGATATTGGGTGGCTGATTTGAGTATGGAGGCGCTCCAGTCAAAATTGGCGGTTCTGTTGACATCAATATTGTTACTCAGTATTCCTACTGGTATGGTCTCGGGCCAGTCATCAGTAATTACGGAATGTGAGATTCTGGTTGATTGGGACTATGAGGTTAGTTGGTTGGAGGAACCAGATGAGGAAGGACAATTTTTCTCACTCGGATATGTCCATAGATATCGTGTAGTTTTTGATCCCGAGTTTTCTCCTGGTTCTTCTCCCAGTGGCGTTTCTGTCGATGCTACTCATGTAGGTTTAGACAGAGAGATATCCGCTCTGAATATCTCATACATCAGTGCCGGGGGAGAGGTAGACATTGAGCTAGATTCCCAACCATTTTTCGGTGACAAAATTTTCGTAAACTTCTCTAGCTTGGAATCTACATGTACGAGGTCTGTAACTGTTACCAATTGGAATCAACCAATCGAGGACCATGAGATTACCAGGGAGACCGTCTGGTCACTAGAAGGAGTAGACTCTGGAAATCAGAATATTGACTTTGATGGGAGGGGCTGGCAAAAGAGACAGGGAGCTATCTTAGAATCCAATGAACTAGGAAACGGCTCACTCCAAATTAATACAATGGATGGCTCAAACGGAATCATGCTCGACCTCTCTTTAGACAGAGTCTGGTTGAATGAATCATATGATGGTGATGAGCTCAGAACTCAAGATTTTGAGATGACTGGAAACGGTACCATGGTTCTGAGAGAAGGGTATTCGGAAGGAGATTACGAAGAAGGTTTCACTGCTGAGATTTCAGTCAGTAGCGCCAAAGTTAATCGCTCATGGCAAGATGACGAATTGTCTGAGAGAATTATCATTGAGGGTAATGGCTGGCTATCTTTCAATGGCGGTGATAATAATAGTTCGGGAGGAGGATTTGGCGAAATTCATACCTTCTTCTTCGAATCCTTGGACGAGGACGGACAGAGAAGGGCTCAGAATTTTCATCTTGAGGCCAATGCATCAATGAGGATCTCAGGAGTCTCAGACTTCTTCTCATTCGACCTAGATGAACTAATAATTAGAGAGAGATGGTCTGACGATACTCGTGAAGAACAGTTCTTCAGAGCAACTGGCGGAGGCGAATTTGGATTCGAGATTGAGGATGATCAGTTTAGCATAGACGTGAATGGCACCATCCCTCTGATTCATCTGGAGTCCTCAGGAGGTGAGACAGTATCAGACACCATAATTGTTGATGGGACCTATGATGGAGATGCAGAGGGAAGCTTCGGTTTAGTAAGACAAATAGTAGACTCAGGAGTGCAGGAGAATTCAGACGGTGTTAGGTACGAGGTCGATAAAATTCAAAATGAGTTCTGGTTCAATGTTTCAGCAACTCCTCTCGGTCCAATATCCCAAGAGTTTGGAGCAGAGCATAATCTGACATATGAATTCAAAGTTCCTCAGGAAGACTGGCGTAACAGGACCGTCAGACTACAATATGTAGAAGATAATGGTACTGTGTCAGATGAATTCCCCCCAGAATCGCCAATTATTGAACAGCCCACCAGACCGGAAGCTAGTCCCCTTATCTCCAACCAGATTTCAAGAGAGAGTGGAAAGTCTCCCCAGAACGTGGTTCCAGGAGATAAATTTGTTCTATTGGGAAATCCTTCCAATACTCTTGAGGTAACAATCAATTCAATCACCGACAAAGAGATGGATGGCCATATTGTTGAAGCAGCTGAATGGACTGGGAGATTTGAATTCGAAGAGGCAATGGCTTCAGGATTTTTTGTTAATGAAGGCCCGCTATCGGGCCTCCTATACGAGGCTTCTAGATGGATAACATTGGAATCAGATGGAGAAAACCAATCAAATGATATTTACTTCCAGGAGCATCAGAAAGTAGATAGAATTCTATACCCATCAATAATCACTGCGGAAGAAAACAATCCCCCTTCGCTTGAATCTGTCAGTTTCAGAGAGGGATCCTTGCACACTGAGGGAGGGGCGTCACACATCGAGGTCAAAGTTAATGATGTAGATACTGATGTAGTGGCAGTTATTGCGGACCTTTCTTCTATTGGACTGGGTCTTGTCTATCTCTCTGATAGCGGAATGAAAGGAGACATAACAATTCATGATGATGTCTGGACATCATTAATTATCCATGAGGGACTGGAATTTGGGGATTTTTACATTCCTATTACAATCATTGATTATTGGGTCGAGATTAGTGAAACAGCAGAAATTAGTGTTGCTAACTTACCTCCTAGGGTAACCTCAGTCTCCTTCTCCCAACCCTTGGCTATCAGAGGAGAAAATATTGGAATTTCAGTCGATGCCACTGATGGACATGGGGTCTCAGAGGTCAAAGTAGATTTATTGGGATGGGGAGGTGATCTTTTCTTACTAAACTTTTCAGAGTCTTCGGGACTGTGGTCAGGAATATTCTCTGTCCCCACCTCAATTGCGCCCGGAGAGAGAAATATCCCACTGAGAATGTCAGATTCTCAGGGAGCCGAAATAACCACCACAGGGTCAGGATTAGTTTCAGTGCTGAGGATTGATAATGAACATCCAAATCTATCTCTCCTGGAAGTATGGAGAGATGGGGCCCCCCAGTCGTTGATTTCCGATCAGGGAGAATTAGTTCACCCTGTGATGGTCTCTGAAGGGGAAGATCAAATTACACACCACATAGAGGCTACGATTTCCGATTATGATGGCGTATCTTCTGTTCAGGCCAAGATTGGCAGGCTCGCAGAGATTGGAAAGTCTGAGCAATGGCTACTGATGGTGGATGACGGAACATCAGGGGATAGATTCGCAGGGGATGGAATCTACTCACTGGAATTCACAGTCAGGCCAACCATCCCCGAGGGGGAAATAGAGATAAAAATAAGGGCCACTGATATCTTCTTGTCCAGTACTCCACCAGAAGACCAGGGACATGTATTTTCAGTCTACACTTCTGATTGTTGTTCAGACGATTCTAGCTGGATTTCCAAAAATATATCTTCAATCGTGCTAGTCTCATTATTCTCCATCTTGTTGCTCGGTATGGTGGCTGTAATTCTGCAAGTAAGAAAGTCAGACTTTGACTGATGGGAGATGGAGTGGTACGAGTGCCGGGATTTGAACCCGGGTTCCGGCGTTGGCAACGCCGGGTGATAACCACTACACTACACTCGTGTAAATGCCGGGAAGGCAGAATCGCTTTTCTAAGCGTCGGTCTCTTTTTTGATTAAATTACCTAGCAATTCAATTATTGAATCTCTTGTCGTTCTGTAGATTTCTAATGGCTTTCCGTGAGGATCATCGAGCCCCCAGTCGTGGTCAATACGAATATTCGGGCAATGAACCCCACACCCCATGCTGATTATCTTATCATAGCCTTCTGTGTCGATATAATCTATCGATTTCGGGCGAAGTCCAGCCGTCTCTATTCCTTTTTCTTCTAATGCTATAATTGCGTTTGGATTGACTTCACTCCCGGGGTGAGTTCCTGCAGAATCAGCGGAGTGCCCTAGACTCTTACATATCGCTTCAGCCATTTGGCTCCTGCAAGTGTTCCCAACGCAGACGAATAGTACCTTCATAAATTTCCGAATGTATATCACTAAATTAACTCAGTCCCAATAGAATACAGTTACTACAGCAATAGAATAGCATTGAAGTATATGCGCTCTTACCATGTGTCATGGCAGATTCGCCCGTGTCTCATCATACCCCCGCCTCCCCTCCACAAGAGGAAGCCAACCAGAATCAGAGAGCTCAGATGGAGCAGGCCTACCAGCAGATGCAAAGAAAGATGAGGATGTCAAAGATGAGCGAAGGAATCCGTCATAAAATCATGGTTCTTTCTGGAAAAGGAGGTGTCGGTAAGACCACTGTAGCCACAGGTATCGCACTTTCACTGGCACGAATGGGAAAGAAAGTTGGATTAATGGACATAGATATTACCGGCCCTAATGTACCTAAGATGCTTGGTATCGAGGGGACAGAGCTTCACATAGAGGATGGACAGATATTCCCAGCAATAGGCCCACATGGGATAAAGGTCATTTCTATGGCATTCTTGATTGAAGATCCGGATAAGCCCGTTATTTGGAGGGGGCCAATAAAATTAGGCGCTATTCAGCAGTTCATCGGTGATGTAGCATGGGGAGAGCTTGATGCTCTTGTAATAGACTTCCCCCCAGGTACTGGAGACGAACCACTGACTGTAAGCCAAACTCTACCTAATCTTGATGGGGTGGTTATAGTAACCACGCCTCAAGAAGTCGCACTTTTGGACAGTCGAAAGTCAATCAACTTCGCTAAAACAATTTCAGTCCCAGTACTTGGTGTTGTCGAGAATATGAGTGGATACACCCTTTCCGGTACAGCTGAAGCTGATAGCCAGATATCTGTGATTGGCCCCAAGGGAGTGCCCATCGACATCACTGCCTCGCCTGAGGGAAAATGGTCAGTAACTCTAGATTTATTCAAATCAGGAGGAGGAGAGGATTCGGCAATGGAGCTAGAAGTCCCCTTCCTGGGCAGACTCCCCTTCGATCCTGGAATTGTAAGGGGGGGAGATGATGGTGTTCATAGAATTGTGGCAGAACCAGAAGGAGAAACTGCACAATCTTTCAGCAAGGTCGTCGATCAGATACTTTTGTCATTGGAAAAGGGTGACACTCATCAAGTCAAGATTACCTGAAATCATCAGTTTCAAGGGTCGAATTCATTTCAAATATGCTTCTCGGAAGGTATTGAAATGGCAGTAGGAAGCGGGATCTACATCACTTGGATAACAGGTGCTATACTAATCAGTGTCGCAATGATGCCGATTTTCAAGCCCCCTTATGCCAAGGTTAGAATTGAAGGCTTCATAGATATGTTCCGAAGGTATTGGGCGCACATGATTGTGGTATTCTCAGTATATCTATGGAAGGATATTTTAGATGGGCTGGATAGAATCCTGATGGCAAATACACAGCTGGACATGACTCCCTATGTCTATGCTATCGAAGGAGATATCGTGCTTTGGGTACAGGAGGGATTCAGGAACGATCTTCTGGATGTTATCCTAACTCACTTTTACGTCATGGGATTCATGACCGCGACATTTGCCTCCTTCGTCTACCCAATTTACTTCGATGACCGTCACATGGCCGATAGGGTCTCATTATCGATGTTCTGGGTCTACATTCTCGCTATCCCATTCTATCTATTCTTCAATGTCAGAGTAACCGGGGACTATATCCCCCTAATGGAAACCATTGCCTATGATTTAACCCCTGAGATTCATAATTGGTTCACACGTATAGACCCGTTCACTAATGGAATGCCTAGCCTACATATCGGCCTACCCTTCGCGATATGGCTGACAATGACCAGATGGGATGAAGACGGTAGATGGCTGAGATTTCGCAGATTCCTGGTAATTTTCCTAGCCTTGACGGCCTTTTCCATTATTTATCTTGGAATCCATTGGGCTATAGATATAATTGGTGGGATGATAGTAGCAATAGCAGCTGTCTCAGTTACTGAGAGGACTCATAAGGGGATTTGGACAATCGCCGATGAAAGACTTTTCACAAGAAAGATCGCCAGACTTATCGACGATCCAAAGATTTTTTTGAGAGGTTCTAGAAACTACGTTAGAGAGAAGTTTTCCCCGCTCAAGGAACCAGGGAGTAAGCAGACCAGCGTATTTATCGCGGCATTGCTACTTTCAACTGGCTTCGTACTTCTGTGGGATGCTACGCACCAAGAGTTTCCCGTAGAAGGTGTCGAGTGGCCGACATCTACCGCCGGATCCGATGATTGGTTAATTGGGATAGAGGTAGATCCAAAACCGGACGGGATAAATGATATCGAAATTACGGCATTGAATACTAGTCTAGAGGAAAGACAGGGCATAATAATCTCTGGTCCTGACTGGCTTGAAGAGCCAAATGTGTCTATTTCGGGCTCTTATCTTTTACTAAATAATAAGACCAGGATAGATCTGTATGACTTAGAATCCTCAGGGAACCCCTATGTTCCAATGTTCTCCAAAAATACAGATTTTGAGATTGATATTTGCGATATTGGATACGACGGAAATGGAAACCCACTTGTCGTAATACTAACTGATGAAGGCATTTTGTTGATGAATTCGGATCAAGAAATCTCCAATTTAGACGGAATAGACGAAGATGTCGATACGTTGGAGGTCTCCGGAAATTCCATTGCTTGGTCATTTGATGATGATACATCAGGTCCGACAGTGTATACCTCGTCACTTACTGATGCCAGTTCTATAACCGCCGTATACCTGGATGTTGTTGCTGAAATCGATCAGGATGAATTTTTATCTGAGCAGTCCGGTATCGAAGTAAATTATTCAGAATCTAAAATTGTCGATATTGCAGTCGATGATCAATTAATTGTTGCAGTGGTCGATGTTGGACCGATAAATAGGACCGTTTTCGCAGATACGGTTTCTGGGATGCAAACCATGATTTCAACTCCAATTTGGGAATCCTCTTCACCTAGCATCGGAAACGGTAATGTTGCATTCCTCCAAATACCAAGATTTCAGCCCGGAGCACCCAATTCCGAAAATTCTGAGGAAAATCAAGTCTTCATCTACCAAATAGAGTCAAATCAGACCGAGCAACTTACCTTCGATGAGGATGAAAGCCACTCTAGTCCACAGGCTCTATTGGGAGGAGTTGGATGGATTGAAACTAGCAATGGGGAAGCCGAGTTAAAATGGTATAATCTTGAGGAGACATTTGAACCATATTCATCCGTAATATTGCAGACATCGGTAGTACTGCTAATCCCATTAGTATTCACATGGGCAAGGCAGAAACAGTCTGAAAGATGACTAGACTACTCAGCTAGTCTAAACATCTCACTAAGAGATTTTCTCGCTCGGTGAATTATACCTTCATCAATCTCAATTATTTGTTCGGGCTCAGGCTCTCTGAGTGCCTGTAGAATATCCTCTAGCTGGGTCCTCTTCATGTGCCTGCACATTACACAGGACCCCAGGAGATTAATTTCATGCTCACTTTCTGCAAGTACTCTCTCGGCAGTCCCACACTCTGTAATTAACATGATATTGTTACTCCCAACTGAGGCCAATCGCATTGCCTCCTTCATCAAAAGCTCACTACTGCCGACAAAATCACTCTCCTCCAAAACCCCTGCATCGCATTCCGGATGTGCCAGTACTTGGAGGTCAACTCCTATAGAACTCATCCTCTCTTTCCAAGAGATTACTTTTTCTCCTGTGAACTCGGCGTGAACCTCACATTCACCATCAAAGATAATCACTTCTTTACTACCTTCTAGATGTTTTTGGATGTGTTTCCCCATGAATCTATCTGGAACGAAAATTACCTTATCTCCTGGAAGCCTCTCACAGATTCTGAGATAGTTGCTACTAGTTACGCAAACGTCACATTCCGCCTTTACCGAAGCTGTAGTATTAATGTAGCATGCGACAGGTACTCCTGGATATTTTTTCTTTAATTTGATCACATCTTCTGCAGATATCCCATCACTCAAGGAACACCCAGCGTCAGGGGATGGATGCAAAACTAGCTTGTGAGGACTGACGATCTTAGCGGTCTCAGCCATGAATCTTACACTTGAGAAAAGTATCGTTTCTTGGGGAGCATCCCGTGCAGCCTTCGATAAGGTGTAACTATCAGACACTGAATCAGCAACGCCGTAGACAATATCAGGTGTCTGATAAGAATGAGCTATCAGAAAAACATCCTTCTCCTTTTTCAGCTGATTAATCTCTAATGTCAATGGAGAGATTGATCTACATATTCTCATATTCCATCTAGAACTCTGCCCTATTGCTTCAAACAGTCTTTTTGCCTCTTCCTCGATCTCTTCTTCTGGGAAAATTTTTGGTTTTACGGCTCCTTTCGGCAAAGGTGCTGTTGGCATCTGCATATGCTTTCCCGCCTCACGGTTCAGTGGAATCGCTTTCAAGGTATGTGACCTCCCGTAGCCATGGCCGGCCCGTGTTTCCAGTACTGGGAAGAGTCTAAGTTGATTCATGTCGGGGCTGAGGCGAGTGTGAGCTCGGGTCTGTGGCTGGGCATTCCTGCAGTCCTGAAATCGCGTAGAAGAAGAGGTTACAGGCACGTGGAGCTAGATGATAGGCTGACTAAGAGTCGAATTTCAGTAGAGGCAAAGGTACTTTCTAGATTACAGATTACAGGATTCTCCGCACCTCGACTACTTCAGATAAATCAAGAAGAGGGATGGATGGTACTCTCTGAATTGGAAGGAAATCCGATATATCAATCATTAATTGACAGAACGAGGGGAGTAGATGATATGTTCCAGATAGGTGTGAAAATAAGAGAACTCCATGAACTCGGCTTCTCTCATGGCGATTTAACAACCCATAATATCATGATTGATGAAAACAGAAAAATCTCGTTACTAGATTTCGGACTCTCTAGAATCTCTGCAGAACTAGAGCATATGGGCCAAGACCTCCAAGTTTTGAATGAATGCTTATCGGCGAGTCATTCTGATCTCGAGAATGCAATGGATGAAGTGCTGAGGGGATACTGCGCATATTCATCCGATGAATCGGCGTGCAATCCTGTCTCTGTAATTTCAAGATTCAACCAAATTAGGAACAGAGTCAGATATTTGGGGTAGAAAAATGAGAATAGTTTTCGCGACGGGAAATTCAAAAAAGCTAGACGAGGCTAGGGAATATCTAGAACCTCTCGGACACGATGTTGAGCTTCTATTGATCGAGGGAAAACCTCCAGATTTTATCGAGCCACAGACATCGGAATTGATGGAAGTAGCTCTTTCAAAATCCGATCAGGCAATCAATATGATTTCAGATTCAGAACTTTCGGACTGCGCTATTCTAGTCGAAGACTCGGGACTATTCATTGACTCATTAAACGGTTTTCCAGGTGTTTATTCTTCGTATGTTTTCAGAACAATTGGACTTAGTGGGATTCTTAGAATTATGAGTGAGGAAATAGATAGAAATTGTGAGTACAGGGCAGTGAGTGTTCTGGTCATTAACGGTAAGAGAATAGTTAGAACTGGAGTATGTCGAGGTAAGTTAGCCAATGAGATATCCGGGCAGGGCGGCTTCGGCTATGATCCTATTTTCATTCCAAATGGATCAAACGAAGTGTCATTTGGACAAATGAGTGAATCAGAAAAATCATCATTCTCGCACAGAGGGAAATCGCTGAAGGCGCTGTCTGAGGCCATCTCTCCCCCGTCAATGTGAAGACATGCCCCCTCCTGTCGGGGCTGGGAGTGGCATGGTTTCTCTGACCAGACTAATCAATTGGGTGGCTTTAATCCTAGGCTCGATAGTCTTTCTGATTCTCCAAGGGGAGGTTGATATGACACAGAGAATAGCCGGAGGAACAGTACTTCTTGCCCTGGCCTCTCTCCTAATTTTTACTGGTCGTGAGAAGATGATAATTCCCGCAATAGATGACTCCCAGCCCTTTGAACCATCTCCCGAACCTGACTTGAAACTATTAGAAGATGAATCAGTGGAGTTGTCTGATACGGGGGAATCTGAAATGAGAAGAACAAGAGGAAGACCATCCACACCCCCAACAATGCCATTGCCTCCATTACCCGTCATGATGCCCCCTCCCACTCTCCCCGTCATGGTGCCTCCTACAGAGGCCCCTCAATTTTCTCAGGACAATAGTCCAATAGATCCGTCTCCAACATTTCCCGAAGGGACCAACGTGGCTATGAAATACGTCGCGAAGGGAGATGCAGTTTCCGATGAAGAAGAAGAAATTGAAGGATTCATTGCCCAGAGGAGAGAGAAAAGGGAAAAGATGCTCTCCGATATTGAACGAAGACGGAGGATGAAGCTCGCTGAAAGGAAGGCATCTATGGCTAGGAAGTGGTCCGAAGCCGAGGATGGAGAAGATCTAGCAACTTTGCTTAGAGAAGGAGAACATGATATTCAGGTCTTTGAAGAACCTGAAAATCCAGATACTGGAAAGCCACTTGGAATAACCTACTTCAGAATAGACTCGGGCAGGGTACTCATGATCAGGGCACCTCTGGACATTCCCCAGAAGGGAATACAGCCAACAGTTGATGATACTACAGACGATACACAACCGCACCCCCCTCCAGGGATGCCGCCCCTCCCCCCTCCAGGGATGCCGCCCCTCCCTCCAATTGTTAATTCAGAAGATGGACAATGATACGTTCAAACCACATCCATACCTGCGCTAAACATGGAAGACGACGTATTGTTGGTAAACGATGTTGAGATTGAAGGCTCAAGTCCCTCAGGAGGAGTTGTATCAGTATGGACTCTGAATCGGCCTGAGAAACTGAACGCTCTTAATCAAAAAATACATCTTTCCATAAAAAAACAGTGTAAAAGGGTAGATTCAGATGATAGAGTAAGATGCGTGATCATCAGAGGTGCCCCACCGTTAGATCCTCCGGAAGGAAAGAGAAAGAAGCCTAACTCATTTGCAGCCGGTGCGGATATCTCGGAATTCTCAGGTAAAAACTCCGATGATGTAAGGCCCTTTTTTGAGGACAACGCGTGGGAGGCAATTTGGAACTTATCTAAACCTACAATTGCCATGGTTGATGGGTTCGCTCTCGGAGGGGGAACTGAACTCGCGTTATCCTGTGATATTAGAATATCATCAGACAGGTCAACTTTTGGCCAGCCGGAGATAAATTTAGGACTAATTCCAGGAGGTGGCGGAACACAGAGACTTTGCAGACTTGTAGGATATGGTAAAGCAATGGAGATTGTTTTAGCAGGAGAGATGATCACCGCGAAAGAGGCACTTGAAATCGGATTGGTGAATAAGGTGGTTACGCCAGAGAAACTAGAGGGTGCGACTATGGAATTAGCAACAACCATCTCAAAGAAGTCACCCTACACAACCAAGGTTGCAAAGAGGGCGATACGTGCTTCTCTGGAACTCCCGTTTAGTGAGGGTGTGCTGACCGAGAGATCAGAGTTTGTTGCTCTTTTTGATACTGAAGACAAGGAGATCGGAGTTCAAGCATTTCTTGAACGTAAGAATGCTGAGTGGGTGGGAAATTAATCCAATTTTCCTTATCTTTGGATAGCCTTGACTTCAAGGAACTCTTCCAGACCGTGTGAGCCAAGCTCCCTGCCATTACCTGAGAGCTTGTATCCTCCAAATGGAGCACTGATATTGAAAGCACCTCCATTGATACTAACTTGACCGGTCCTCATTGCCATGGCTACACGCAAAGCCCTCTCCTCATCTCCTGACCAGACACCACCTGAGAGGCCATACTCAGAGTCATTTGCCATGATTATCGCCTCTTCCTCTGTCTCATAGGTGCTTATCGAAAGTACGGGGCCGAAGATTTCCTCTCTGAAGATGGTCATTTCCCTGGTGACGTCCGCGAAAACAGTTGGCTTGACATAGAAACCTCTTGAAACACCCTCTGGCGTTCCAAGACCCCCAGAAATAACAGTCGCCCCTTCAGAGATGCCTTTGGAAATGTACCCGCTAACAGACTTCTGCTGACTTTCAGAAACCATTGGTCCGCACTTTATCGACTCATCCATTGGATCGCCAACGGAATACCTCTCCATTGTATTAGAAATCACTTCTATTATCTCTTCACGATGACTGGATGGAATAAGGAGACGGCTCAGTGATGAACACTCCTGTCCGGAATTGTTGAAACAAGAATAAATCGACATTTTAGCCGCCTTAGCCATGTCTGCATCATCGAGGATAATATTTGCACTCTTTCCACCAAGCTCCAGAGTCACTCTCTTTACTGTTTCTGATGCCTCTTTTGAGACACTAATTCCGGCAGCAGTTGAACCGGTAAAGCTCACCATGTCTACTTCTGGATGCGAAGAAATTGCCTTCCCAATTTCTCTACCATGCCCAGAAACCAGGTTAAACACCCCCTTGGGAATTCCACAATCGTGTATGATATCAGCAAGAATGAATGCATTTAGTGGGGCCTCCTTGGATGGCTTCAGTATCATTGTACAGCCGGAAGCCAGCGCAGGTGCGACCTTTCCCACTATTTGATGAAGCGGAAAATTCCATGGTGTTATCATCCCAACTACTCCAATGGGCTCCTTGACAATAAGAGAATTTCGCACCTCCTCCTCCCATTCAAATGATTCAAGAATCTTAGCATACGACCTAGCAACCACCCTTGGTGTTCCAACCATTGCCATTTTTGAATAATTAATTGGAGTGCCAACTTCGGAAGTGATTACCTCTGCAATCTGATCTCCTTTTTCTGAGATAGCGGCAGAAATCGCATTGAGATATCCCTGACGCTCCTCTATACTAGACTTAGACCACGATGGAAAAGCCGACCTTGCAGCTAGAATTGCATCATTAACATCGTCCTCCGTCCCGACAGGAACAGTGCCAATTATCTCCTCTGTAGCTGGATTGATGACCTCAATTTTTTCTCCCCCACTGGCAGGAACCCACTTGCCATTGATGTATATGGCGTCTCGCTTAATCATGTACATCCCAGTGTGTTCAGACTTATCACCTTCATGGAGTTCAATAATGAGTCCCCTATTCGGCAACCATGTCTTCAACCGTAGAACGTCAAGACGGGGGAGTCGCAATCCTCACTATGTCATCAGAAGCTTCTAGAAATACATTCAATCCAAAGAATTTCCAACCATTAGTCAGCCAAATAGAATCTCTAATGGAAGATCCTTCATGCAGGGCAGTCATACTTACTGGTTCTGGTAGATTCTTCAGTGCTGGGGGTCCTATTGATGAATTTGCAGAAGCAATAGATGACGGAACCATAGGAAATATGGTTAGTGAAATGACAAATTCCCTCCATTCCCTGATTCTAAAAATCAGAGCTAGTGAGACAGTCTTCATTGCCGCTATTAACGGTGCGGCGGCTGGTGGTGGTCTTGGACTTGCTCTCTCTGCAGACTACAGGATATGCTCAGAACAAGCAAAAATAGCGGCCGCATTCTTCGGATTAGGTGCATCTCCAGATGGAGGGACCACATGGTTACTACCAAGGCTAGTGGGGAGTCAAATAAGTAGGAAGTTCTTCTTCAATAATGAGGTGTGGACAGCCAAAGAAGCTCTTGAATTTGGAGCTGTTGATGAGATAACCTCTTCTGAGGGGCTAATAGAGCGTTCTATAAAAATTGCAAGAGATTGGGGAAAGTGGTCCAAAAATAGTCGTAGATCTACAAAGCAACTGCTTGACGCTTCCACGTCCACATTCTTCGAGACGCAATTGGAATTCGAGAGAGCATTGATGATATCCTCTGCCCAGTCTCAAGATTTTGCAGAGGGCGTCGCAGCCTTCATAGAAAAAAGAAGTCCGAAGTTCTCTGAGGAATAGACTATGAATAGACGCTTGATGATCATGAGACATGCCCATAGTAGCAGAGAAAATCCCAGTCTGGCCGATCATGACAGGCCTTTAGATGAAAGGGGGCTCGGAGATTCACCAATTGTAGCCAAAGAAATCCTAAGGAGGGGCTGGAAGCCTGACCATATCTCTATTAGTAGCTCTTTGAGAACAGTCCAGACATTTGAAAACCTAGGTCCCGAACTTTCAGAAATCCCCCCATCCATTGAAAGGAGACTTTATCATGCCTCCTTAGATACTCTTCTTTCGGTAACAGAAAGTATTCCCGAAAATACTACTCATATGATAATCAGCCATAACCCAGGATGCGAGATGCTTCTTGAGAAACTCTCAGGTGAACTAGAAATTATGACAACTGCATCAGTCGCTCTAATGGTGGAGAAGGATGGAAGATGGCATTTGTTGGATGTGATTAGGCCAAGCAACCTAGTATAAAGCCACTTCAAAGAAATTAACAAGTTTCATCTTGTATTCATCAGAGTTTCCCCAAATGGCGTCTACATGTCCTCTATCTTCAACATACCAAGTATCTACATTCCCCCCATTGTCTAGCATTCTTGACTCAAATCTCTCTGCATGAACGATTGATACTCTTGGGTCGTCCTTTCCATGAGTCAGGAATACTTCCCTGTCCCCAGCAGTATCAGCGGCCTCCATGGGAGAGCGTTCATCCAGACCAACTCCAGCTAGCCAGCCCCCAACTCTTACCGCTGGTCCCGCAAAAATAGTTGGAAAACCCAATCTTTCTAATTCATTGTTAACCAATAACGGGAAGTCCAAGACTGCACTGTCAAGCCACATAGCGCCTATTCCCGACTCTTCAGCGAAAGCAATTGCAGCTCCTCCTCCAGCAGATATGGCAGTCATGCCAACTTCTCCCGGTTGGTATCCCTTATTTTCAGTCAACCAGTCGTATGCGCCTAAAAGATCATTAAACTCGATTTGTCCAACGGCAAAATAGTCCCCTACAACATCACTCTCTCCATAATTTCTCAAATCAAAGGAAAGGGTATTGATGCCACCTTCAGATAAGTAAGCCTGCATAAGTAACATCTCTGGTTTACACTTTCCATTCATTGGCATCCCATGCGTGAGAATTACTACGGGGGCATTTTGATCAACTTCTACATACCAACCACGAAGCGTAACGCCCGCATCTCCTCGTGGAGTGAATGAAACATTCTCGTAAGAGGACATCTGATATGAGGAAACATCAAAATTCCTACGTATATCTACACGTTCTTCTGCATCTGGCCAAGGTTCAAAACTTTCCCAATCGTCATCCACATCCCAGTTCGAAGGGGTATTTTCTGACCACATACCACAACCAGGATTGATCGCCAATGACTGCGATGCAATCACATACCCGATGCCAACGTATCCAGAGCCAATTACCATCAACACCACAGCGGAAAGAGAGAACAGTTTTTTCTTTCCATCCAAAGATTTCCAGTATTCCCTGATTGACGCCATATATGCGAACGACACACTGTCATTCATGAGCATTGCCATCCTAATTGAGCAATTGTGACCGATGAGCACTTCAACCCGAGTCCACGCGCAGTCTCGTGGCAAGGGAGCTAATACGACTCGATGATGTCCATCGGGCCTTCGGGCCACTTACTGTCCTAGAGGGAATCAACCTCAGGATAGATGAAGGCGACCGAATTGGTGTAGTGGGACATAATGGTGCCGGGAAGACTACACTTCTCAGGACAATTAGTAATCAAGATCAGGATCTAGGGGATGTCACTTACGCTGCTGGTCTGAGACTGGCATTCCTCACTCAGATAAGAGATATCGTCGAGGAAGCAACTTTGGGTGAGGAATTAAACAGGAGAGGAAGGCAGTTTCAAGAATTGGAAGATGAGATTTCCAGAATCGAAGAAATGATGGCCGACCCTGGATTTTACGACGGAGACTGGCAACCAGCTATGGATAGGTACCAAGAGCTCCAGAGTCTGATGGCAAGATCTGGTGGAGGGGATGTGGCGGGGCATGCTCAAGAGATTCTGAAGGCACTGGATCTAGCACACCATCCGATGGACATGCCACTATCCTCACTATCAGGAGGCGAGAGGGCCAAGGTAGCACTGGCGAGACAGTTAGTAGGATTGAGAGAAATAGATGTTTTCTTCTTGGATGAGCCTACCAATCATCTGGATTTTCAGACCCTTGATTGGTTGGAGAAATTCCTGAATACTTTCGACGGTGCATTACTGATAGTTAGCCATGACAGGTACTTTTTAGATCGAGTTTGCAACAATATAGTAGAAATCCAAGATGCTCATCTGAAGGGGTATAGTGGTAATTATACCTCATTTTTACACCAAAAAGAGCTATTTCTACAGACATTACAAGATAGGATAGAAAAGGCCCAGAAGGAAATAAAGAGGCTCTTAGGTGCTATGCAATCGATGAAGAGGGCAAATAAGTATGATAAATCAGTATCTCAAAAACATGTTATGATTAATCGTTCTCAAAGGGAATTAAAATGGCTGAAGTCACTAAAACCCCGTCAGAGACAGAATCTCAAGTTTAATCTAAAGTCAATCGAGAAAAGCAGCCTCGAGGTATTAGATTTCCATAATGCTAAGCTTACGTTCGATGAACTAAAAAGACCAATTATTAATGGCCTAGAGGTAGGAATCCGAAGAGGTCAGAAAATCGGAATTGTAGGTCCAAATGGAGCAGGTAAAACCACTCTATTGAGATTAATAACCGGGGAGATCGAGCTAGACTCTGGGACGATAGATATCAGACCAGGAGTCCAAATAGGGTACTTCCACCAGGACCACAGGTCACTGAATTTTGATATGAACCCAGTAGAGCAAGTCAGAGCCCTCAGGCCTAGGATGGATTATGGTGAAATCAGATCCCTTCTGGGGAGATTTCAGTTCACTAAGGACATGGTTACTGTCCCTCTGGGAAAACTCAGTGGAGGAGAGAGAGCCAGAATAGCATTACTTGAATTACTATTGGGAGAAAACAACATGTTACTCCTCGATGAGCCCACAAACCACCTAGATACGGATGCTAAGGAGGCTCTTGAAGACGCCTTAGGAGATTACGAAGGAGCTATCATCACTGTTAGCCATGACAGATATTTCTTAGACAAGATTTGTGATACAATCTGGGAGTTACCAGGAGATGGAAGTCTTTGGGTCTGGCCTGGAAATTACTCTGATTATATCCGGAGAAAGACTCAACAGGAAAATGTAGAGCCGTAAGTCAGGCAGATAGATGGTTTCGCCATAATCTTGGATACTCAACTGTCCATACTAAATAGGGTACCTACGCGGAGGCGTCTTGTAGGGTTGCCAGTGGTTCGATTCTCAGACTTAGGAATCGAGTCAAGGTTGATTGGTTGTTTGGCCGATCAAGGTATCACTGAGCCCTTTGAAGTTCAAATCGAAGCTATTCCCAGTGCGATGGAAGGAAGAGATATCTGTTGCAGGGCCCCCACGGGTTCTGGAAAGACACTTGCTTTTGGTCTTCCATTGATTTCCCGAACCGGTCCCGCTAAGCCAAAGAAGCCGACAGCACTGATACTTACTCCAACCAGGGAGTTGGCGGAGCAGATTAGGAACGTCTTAGATCCGCTAGCATGGGAATCAAAAATGAAAGTACTCTCAGTTTACGGCGGGACATCATATGGAAAGCAACTCAGAGGTTTGGAAAAAGGAGCGGAAATACTAGTAGCATGCCCTGGAAGGCTCTTGGACTTACTAAAAAGGAAAGCTTTGTCCTTGGAAGATGTTGGCATAGTGGTCCTCGACGAAGCCGATCGTATGGCCGATATGGGGTTCATGGAACCGGTCTGCAAGATTATCGATCAGTGCATCAGCGATCCTCAAATGATTCTTTTCAGTGCTACACTTGATCATGAAGTTTCTAAGCTCGTCAAGTCCTACCAAAACGATCCGGTAAGAATTGAGGTCGGACCCAAAGAGATTAGTATGGATAGTATGGAACACCTCTTCTGGAATATTAAGCCATACAAGAAAACAGAAATCGCGGTAAAATCAGTTAGAAGGGCCGGAAGAAGCATAATATTCTGTAGAACTAGGTTAGGAGTAGATAGATTGAGTGATGAGTTGAAGTTGGACGATGTCCCACTTTCCTCCCTACATGGAGGCCTCAATCAGAAACAACGAGACCGCGCCATGAGGAAGTTTAGCAGTGGCAGAAGTATGGTTCTCGTCGCTACTGATGTAGCAGCTAGGGGGATCGATGTTGAAGGAATTAACTGTGTGATTCACTATGACCCTCCTGATGATGCAAAGGCATACAAGCACAGGAGTGGAAGAACTGCGAGAGCTGGGAGTAGTGGAGTTGTTATATCCCTTGTAAAGAGGAATGAGCAAAGAAGCTACAATAGAATTCAGAGAGAAGTCGGAATAAGGAAAAGATTCACCGATCCAAGGCCTGAGGAATTGAAAAAGAATGAATTCAATCTAGTTCCCTCATATGAGAATAAAGAAAGACGAACAAACACGAAGAAAAAACGTAGCAGAAGGGGGCGTTCTAGAAATTCTAAAAGAAATAGATCCAACAAAGGTACGAACGAAAATCGTAACAAAAATTTTCAAGGCAAAGGGAAGAGAAAACGCAGTAGAGGGTCGAAGAAGAAGGCAGACGCCAGACCCTAATCTTACAAACCGAGTCGCTAAATTACCTCCCACGACTCGCACCTAACAAGCGGACATGGTCTAGTGGTTATGACAGCAGGTTCCCAACCTGCTAACCCGGGTTCAACTCCCGGTGTTCGCACCATAACTTGACTCTGAGCTACGAAGTCTAAAAACTCCCACAATTAGGGATATTATACAAGCTAAAGCGGCTATATTTGCTATAATTATTGATACCGAACCAATCAGAATTCCGTATATCAGCCAAAGGACCAGGGCCGTTGAAACGAGGAAGAAAGTTGGAAGAGAGATTCCTTCATGCAATCCTTCTATCCAAACTTCCCTAATTTGAGGAATCCACGCAATTACTCCAAGGAAACCTGCAAATATCCCTATCCCCTCGATGAATACTTCCTGCACAGTATCATCTCACAGGTCTTCTCTTTCCGATTTTCCGTCTTCAGACCAATTGTATATTCCCCGACCAGTCTTCTTCCCTAATTCTCCAGATTCTACCAGTCTAACAAGAAGAGGGTGAGGGAGATAAGAAGGATCATCAAAAGACTCTGCAAGGTTATTCAGAATATCTCTACGCACGTCCAATCCTACTAAGTCGGACAGCTCGAGAGGCCCCATTGGATGTCTGTATCCTAACTTCATCGCAGTGTCGATGTCACTGGCACTCGCTACTCCTTCTGCCAACATTCTAATCGCCTCATTTCCCAAAACCACACCAAGTCTACTAGTTGCAAACCCGGGAACATCGCAAACAACTATGCTAGTTTTTCCCATCTCCCTTCCTATCTCAATCACTTCATCTATTGTGCCATCAGAACATAAATCATGCTTTATCACTTCTAGTAGCTTCATTACAGGTACCGGATTGAAGAAATGCATCCCAACCACTCTCTCCGGATTCTCCACTACAGATGCAATCTCGGAAATTTTCAATCCAGAGGTATTGGTGGCCAGGATTGCATTTCCTGGAGCTAGATCCTCTATTTTTTTGAACATTGATCTCTTCAATTCAATTTTCTCTGGTACGGCCTCAATTACTAGATCAACTCCTGTCAGGGCCTTCTCAAGATTCTCACAAGGAATCAATTTGTTTGACCATTCATTAACTTGTTCTTCTGTATTTTTACCTCTCGCTATCCCGCCCTTCCAAAATTCACCAATAGAATTCATACCTTTCTCAAGAGAATCTGGAAACGCATCATACAACCTTGTTTCCCATCCTGTCTGAGCACAAACCTGGGCGATACCAGAGCCCATTGTTCCGGAGCCAATCACAGCTATTGTACGCACGATCACGCAACCTCTAGGGCAGTCGAGGAAATAAGACGTACTCAAGCTTCACGCCCGTATGCTGCCAGAGCTGACTGAAACAGCCTCTGCCGTGGGACATCATGCTCAAGGAAGCATGTAAAGGGCGCTACATCTTTTAGAAGCTCAATTGCAGACACATATGCTCCATAGATGAAAGGGTCAGCCTCTTTGGTAGGTGGGATCATTATTCCAAGTCTTTCCAGGCCTTTCCTGGTATCCTCGTCCCAGATAGAGTAGGTGTGATGTGTAAAGTGAAGATAAGCTGACAACCTCCTGATGTCAGACTTAGGCTTCTCAGTTAGACTTTCTATTAGCAAGGTGTCTGGGTATCTAATTGCATACAAGGAGAGCATTACTTCCCTCTGTGTCTCTTCTCTCCACTGCCTTTTTGGGAGTCCCATCCAATTGTCTATTTCATCGAGCATCTCAGGAGAGTACGGTCTCTTCACAGTATACAGTAGATTCTCATAAGTATCTGGAGATTCTTCATCTGAATGATGGTGTTTGTGGAAGTAATCTGTAAGATGTTCGAAGAAATGATTACACTTCTCCTTGTTGAAAACTGATAGTGAGTGAAATTGCATCAACCTACCCCCTCTAGCCTTTCCACTCTCTATACTGAATCCACTCTTTCTTCATGTAGTCGTTGATAAGCTTGTCTTCATCTTCATCAGTAGGGATTACTGTCTCCAGGTAAGCCTCATATTCACTATCACTACCTTCGAATACTTCTCCATGAACAGTGTACTTCTCTCCTGCATACTTACCAATCCCCCTCTTAAATTTATCAGAGGGGAGATAAAGCTCTGGCTCGCCATCTTTTCTGGATTTACTGATTCTGACCATTTCCTTCCTCAACTCTTCAAAGTATAGGTCCCTACTAGCCTCATTCAAGTGTGCTCTATCTGCCTCCACATCGGACTCGCGCTCATCGTATCTTCCTTTCACGCCGTAAACATAAGCCCACTGCGCGCTAGTCGAGTCATCAGTGCCAAACAGATCAAGACCGGTACTGACCCACTTGTTGATGTATTTCTGGAGTAGAGATATCGGGATTACTCCCTGCTTTACTATCCTTCTCAATCCATTTGCACCTGTTCCCAGATGGAATGACTCCTCCTTGAGCATCGGTCCCATGCTGGCCGCAAGTGGCTTGAAAGACGACGTGCTCAACATCTTTAGTTGGTACTTACCATCTCTATCGATGAAGTGAGTGAAGCAGAAGAAATCAAGCCAGTGATCGATGGGCTCATTAAAAGACCCTAGAATTCTAGTACCCTCTTGGGCATTCCTCTCCAATAACTTGGAAGCCTCTCTGACTCCCTGTTCTCCAAAGAAAGTGCACAATAAATATGCCATTTGCCAACCATGCCTTTGCTCTTCGCACATTATCCTAAGTGCTGACTTTCTATCGTATTCTGTGGGCGCTGAGGCCAACAAGTGATTTTGTTGTTCAACACTAGCGAATTCGGTGTCTCCCTGTACGCTAACCATGTTGATTATTGCATCCATGATGTTCTGCTGAGGTATTTGCATCCTTCTTTCCCACTTTGGCATTCCTTGGAAATCTCCGAATTCTATTTCACTACCTGCGGTATCCCAATCAAATTTGATGTCGAATCTGTAATCGCCGAGCCATGATGGATCGAAACCAATCCTAGTCTGCCATTCGGTAAAGTCATTTATCCAAGACTCAAAGTTTTGACTGTAACTCTCTACTATCTCAGTATCTGCCATGACCCTCGCTCGAATAACAGGTATATCAAACGACGTATCTGAAAACCATCAAATTCAGCCTCAGTTTCCTTCAAATCTTGGAGTCTTAGTCTCGACATATGCCTTGATTCCTTCCTTGGCATCGTTTGATTGGAACAAATCAGATTGGAGCTCCCTCTCCAGAGCTAGGTGATATTCGAGAGGTATCTCTAAGCCACTTTGGACACTTCTCTTGATGTTTCCAATTGCCTTTGCCGCGGCAAACGGCAGTGTAAACCGTCCCGCATAGTCTAGGACATCTTGACGGAACTCTTCCAGGGTCATCGAGTCGTATATATCATGGACTAGATCCATTTCTCGTGATTCTTCAAATGAGAATTTTCTCCCAGTCACCATTATCTCCATGGCCTTTGCCTTTCCGACCAATCTAGACAAACGAGCAGTCCCGCCAGTTCCTGCGAGGACTCCTAGCGCCACTTCGGGTAGACCAACCTGAAAGTTCCCCTTTCTGGCGACTCTGATATCAGCCGCCATAGCAATTTCGAGACCCCCTCCTACAGTGTGGCCGTTCAGTGCGGCTATCACGAGCTTGGGGGTCTGCTCTAATCTTGACAGAGTCTCATTAGCATGAAGACAGAAGAAATACTTGTATCTTGGACTCAATTTGTTCAGATACTTGATACTGGCACCAGCAGAGAAGAACTTTTCACCATAGCCTGTGATTAGAATAACAGAGACATCATCGTCAAATCTTGCACTCAGTATCGCATCATCAATATCATGCCACATTTCTCTGGTGTAGGTATTAACTGGGGTTTTACCCTCTACAAGAGGATCGCCAGCAGAGTCAGAACACAGCTCTATTATGGCTATACCGTTTTTGGTTACTCCGTAGTTCACCAGCTTATTCTTCATCGGCTCAAGTTCGGGCCATGACGTCATGTCCTTTCCAATGGGGGTGGCCATATCAATCAAACGGAGAGCTCCGGTGAGTCAAGCATCGCTATCTGGGAAAGATACAGAACCTCCCGTTCTCTTTACTTCCTTCCACTGCTCTCCAATTTCGACAGCCTCGTTACTCTGTTCCCAAGAGTCTCTTCTCAGTGATCTACGGAAAGGCATCCTTGTTACCATCCTTCCATCGGACATCCTTTTCCTCTTGAGCATGAATATTTTCGCAATTGGCCAAATCATCTTTCTGATTATCCCGGGAGTGTACACCCAGCGCATAAATTCCAAACCATCCCCCTTCCTTTCTTGATCCCTCATCCAATATTCTGCAACCTTTTTGAATCCTCTATCGCCAATCCTATTCATGAGGAATCGATTAGTGGCGCTGACCTTTATCAGTGGAACCAATTGCTTCCTAATTTCTTCTTCATAGTCACATTCGCCGAGTATTGATTTTGCTGCAAGAGTTCCGCTGGTTATGGCATATCTCATCCCAAAACCCCACATAAAATCTTGAAGTCCACCCGCCTCTCCAACGTAATATCTACCCTCATGGAGATACCTATCAGGTATGGAAAAATCCCCTTTCCCTCCGACTCTCTTAATCGGTTTCCTATTCAATTCATAATGCTGCTCATACCATGCTATAGTTTCATTGAGGTATCTCCCACTCTTCTTTTGTTTTCTCCAAAGACAAGTACAAATGAGTCCAATACCATCAATGATAATTAGGTAAGAGTAAGCTCCCGGGGCCAGTTTATCATTGAGCTGGAAGGAGACGTGATTCGGATGATCTGTATGAAAAACCTCTCCAAATGCTACAGCACTGGATTCCTTTGGTCCTGCCGCAATAATCTGACAATCCCGAGGATCCCTCTTTGAGTTGTAATGTAATCTAGCCCCTGCAGCAATTGCCATTCTCTTGAAGGCCTGATCTATACAATGATCATCAGTTCCCCTCTCGACTACCCTGAATGCAATACCTTCTGTTCTTGGTTGCGTAATCACATCATCTGGGTGTATGAGATCAACCACACTGAAAGCATCAGATTTGAAAGACTCAGGATCTAGACCCCAATCACGCATGTCTTCAAAAAAGTCATTTCCTGTTGTCCAATTTTCAAGTCCTTGGAAGTCTCCATCGAATCTCGCACCGCTGTCCGCTCTGATTTCGTGAACATGAACTTCAATACCCGCTTTAGCCAATATAGTAGCGGCGGATAGTCCCGAAAGGCCAGCTCCCAAAATGTGTACGGCTCCGCTTTCCACGAATATCCGACTTATGTCATACGCTTCAACAGTTGGGTTCCATCCGCCTAATTCAAGTCGAGTAAGGGGATGCGCAACTATGTCAGTGCATATTTCAGTTGAGGCAGAGGCTCTCAATCCAGACTATCTAAGGACAATTCTGGAAACCGAAGATTGCGGGAGCATTGTCTCATTTATCGGAATCACTAGGGGGCAGGAGCGTGGCTCTAAGGTGGAGAGATTAGAATTTGATCACTGGGGAAAAGAGCTACCCGTTGTTCTTGAGCAAATTGGAACTAATGCTATTTCGGAGTTCGATATTAACTCAGTAGTAATCGCACACAGAGTAGGATCTGTATTGCCATCGGAACCCATAGTTTGCATACATGTCGCATCACCTCACAGAGCTCCAGGATTTGAAGCATGCTCGTGGATAATGGATGAATTGAAGTCACAGGCCCCCATATGGAAGAAAGAGATTACATCAGACGGTGAGTCTTGGAAGTCCGGCTTGGGCTGAATGGTAAATTTATGCAAACACGGGCCTCCAGATTACATATTAGTAGGCCCCCCCTCGCGGTATTGGTAATATGGTTGAAAAAGGAGTTGGCATTGTCGATGT
>CEWK01016881.1_pt1 | contig 61172 bp, 45 predicted proteins | sample 531431 | NCBI WGS metagenome assembly CEWK01 (sample SAMEA2623059, study PRJEB7988) | marine metagenome | isolation source: saline water (ENVO:00002010), including
GGCACTCTTCGCAGAGCCAGCCGATGCCATGAAGCAGGGGAGGCTTCTGGGGAACACATGGCGAGCAATGTGTCCGACCTGCCCAACCCCTACGGCGAAGACGACTTACCCGGCTCCTCTGAATCCGCTCTTGAACGCAGAGTTCGGATCAGAGACTCTCAGAGAGTATTCTGGACCAAAATTGCCACTATACGGTGGAGCGGCCTGGCCAGAATATCGATATCGTTCGCTGCTGTATTGGCTACGCTAGTCCTAGCATCTGGTCGGGGAGGGGAACTGGTGTACGTCGGTATTGCACTTTTCGCATTTCAGGCCGTTCTTTTCTTCCCTGCTATGCTGGCCTCTTCCTTCGCCCAGATGTCTGCTAGAGACCGACTACAGTTGAAAATTGGACGTACTAGATACATGGAAGCCTATCCAGGTGTTGAGAGAATCCTAAACACTCTCCAAGAGAGAACACTCAGAGAGAGAACCAGGCTCATATGTGCGTTACTTGCAGCAGGAGCGCTGAATTCTGAGGACAACTTCGAAACTGGAACAATTCTGGCGTCGATCCTGTTCGGGTTGTCTGTATTCCTAGGATCTATCTCTATTATCAACACACTTCAGTTGGAACGTCGAATTCCAATGATAGACTCAGACTTCCCGTTGCTATCCATGCACGCCCCAACTCTCCATCAAAGTACTCTAAAGAGAGCTCTTACTGATCTGGTAGTCGCACATTTAGATCCGGAAACAGCGGGGGCATGGGACGATTGGGTCGTTGGCCTAGAAAACAAGGTCAGATCAAACCAAACTCCTGAATCTGCGGTAGAACACCTACTCAGAGTACTACATCTGAATCACCTAGGTCTCCTTGATGACAGCAGACTGATATCCGAATCCAAGAGGGTCTTCAGGGTCGCCGCAATTGATGATCTAAACAATGAGGAGTCTAAGTTCTGCTACAGGACACTCAGAAGACTAATGGCACACACTAGGGCATGGCAACCAGGACTCTTCAGACTGATAGATAGGCTCGAGGATGCTGCACTGAGGGGGCATTCCTCACTTATCGAGAGCCCATGGAGACTCGATCTGGACATCCCCCCGAGATGCTCCCAGGGCCAAGGGGACTTGTTCGTTATGATCCATAACCACTCTGGACGTGAATCTCAGATAGAGGTAGACATCATTGCTGCTGACGGAGAACCCCACCAGCAGACACTGAGATTGAATCCCCCGGTATCCAGGCAGCCCAAAAAACCTGCAAAAATAGGAGAAGAAGGAAACGATATAGTAGACGTGCTAGCAAGACTGATTGACAACAGTCTGGTCTTATGGATAGGTCTAGCATGGCCCACTGGGTCAACAGGCTCTAAGCCAGTTCAGGTTAACATGAGGGGGCCCACAGGGGAAACACTCTCGGCGTTCGTGGTCCAAACAACCCTCTCCTCCGGATTCAATCCAGAGGGAGCCACTGAGAAGATGCTCGATGCAGCAGTTGCAGTACGCAGAATCGCTATTTCCGTTGCCGATTGATATTACCAGGGGAATCTCTCACAGCGTCACGTTCTTGTGACCGAGACCTCTGCGTTGGAGAGAAAGATGGAGTCCAGGGAGGTTGTCATCATCGGTTCGGGTCCATCAGCCCTGCGCGCAGCGATAGCCTGCGCTGATGGAGGAACGGTACCACTCATGATTGATGAGTTTGGAATCGGCTCTGCCTCGGGCTCTCACCCAGTAGCTGGATTAGCAGCCTCAATAGATGAAATGGACTCAAAATCCCATGAAGAGGACACTCTAGCACTAGGTGGCGAAACATGTGATGAGGAGGTTGTATCCAGGACATGTAAACAGGGAGTGGAGACTTTAGCTGAACTAGAGAGATGGGGATTGGCTCTAAGGCGTAGAGAAGGAGGGCTTCCACATGCATCCGCAGCACCAGGGCACAAAACACCCAGGCTAACGGGATGCGGGGACTCAACCGTTAGGGAGGTGACGAGGTTACTCGAGGAACAGGCTATCAAGAGAGGAATCCAGAGAAACGCTGACTCGATTCCCCTTAGCATAGTCTCGGACAACTCACAGGTTCGGGGGGTTGTGACTTTAGATGTGCCCACCGGAAGAATAGACGCTATTCAGGCCAAGGCAGTTATACTAGCAACCGAAGGCCATCAGGGACTTTGGTCAAAACCCAGCGATGGATCGGGAACCGGCTCAGCACTCGCTATTTCTGCCGGTATCGATCTGAAGGGGATGGAAATCACCCCCAGGCATCCTCTAACGATTAGGGATTGCGGGATTCACATCCCCCTCGATGTACTAGGATCCGGTGGGAGAATAAGAAGAGAGAATGGAGAGGACGTAGGCCCAGAGGAAGCCCTGGAAGGAGAACCATGTGTGCTCGATCTTAGACAGATGGATGCAGACGCAAAGGTTTGGTTCTCACAGACATCTATGAGAATAATGGATAGACTAGGTATCGACATGTCAAAGGACGTAATACCTCTTTCTCCAGGAGTAGCATACACAACCGGTGGTGCACCATCCGATGCGCAAGGAAGAGTTGTTTTCCAAGGCCACACAACAGAGGGCCTTCCTGCCGAGCTTTGGCACACAGGCCTATACGCTGCTGGAAGGAGCGCTTATACTGGAATGCACGGATCAAACGCGCTACCCGGGAATCTTCTACTTGACGACCTAGTATCAGGCAAAACAGCAGGCGAGCACGCTTCGGAATGGGCAAAAGAAATAAAATTTGGAGGAAATACTCAGATTGAGGAGGCCGTGAAGGGAGAATCAGCTAGGATCTCTTCCATCATGGGTGGAGATGGAATGGCAGTTGCCAAGTTTCACTCGAAGTTGACATCTGCAATCTCTTCCGGATCATCCGAAGAGGCATCACTAGCCGAAGTGAGGGCGATAAAAGATACAGGAATCAGCCTAGCTGATACCTCATCTATCATGAACACCGAAATGGTAGAGGCTCTACGGTTGGTCGGTCTTGCATCTGTCGCTGAAGTGATTCTTACTTCTGGGTGAGGATTATGGAAGATGACCAAAGCATCTTCACAATGATCATCCAAGGAGAGATTCCATGCCACAAGGTATACGAGGACGACTTGGTATTCGCATTTCTGGATATCAATCCATCTAGTCCTGGCCATACGCTAGTGGTACCCAAAGAGCCAGCCAGGACTCTTGATGAACTGAGTGATGATTCCGCGCAGGCCATCGGTAAAGCCCTGCCTAGGATATCAAAGGCAGTGCTTGAGGCCACTGGGGCATCTGAGTTCAACGTAATTCAGAACAACGGCCCGAATGCATTCCAGAGTGTATTCCACGTTCATTTCCATATCATCCCGAAGATGGAAGATGGCAGAGGGCTCACATTCCCATTCAACCCCACGTCGATAGATCATGAAGATGGAGCACAACTATCATCTTCAATCAGAGATTTGCTGAGTCGTCCGGCCTCTCAATAATCAAGACCTCTCACCCCATCCGAAACCCGTGTCGGATATGCAGGATGCACCCGATATCGAACCCGAGTTGTCTAGCGGAGCAATGAAGCTTAGAAGGAAAAAGCTCGGCAGCCTCCCCTGGGATCATACAGGAAGGCACCCAGGAAATCCATACTTCTGGAGGATTGTCTTACTACTGATAGGCGTAGGACTTAGATATATTTTCAGAAGGAGTCACTATGAGAAGATACCAGATTACGAAGGAGGTAGAGTGATATCTTCGATACACATTAACGGATTGGTAGATCCTGCCGCTTTGGTGCATTCCCAAGATAGAAGAATAATATCTATGGGTAGACACGATTTAATGACAATGCCACTAATTGGCTGGTTCACTAGAAGAATGGGATCACAACCAGTAATCAGGAAGTCGGAGGTTGAAAACGGAGTTTCCGATGAAGAATACGCTAGAAAAATAAACGATAGGACTCTTCTCACGATGACTAATTGTATTGCTTCGGGATACAATGCTTTGGCAATGCCCGAAGGCATGTCTCACCAAGATCCACATCTCCACCGTTTCAAGACTGGTCCGATGAGATTTGCTCTAAATGCAGCCTCAATAGCGAAACATAGAGGCCTCCCCAATCCTGCCCTTCAGCCTGTAGGATTGCACTTTAGGTGTCACCACTGGTTTAGAACAGATGTCTTTGTCGAATTCCAGGAACCAATCCCCGTCCTTGCTCCAGAAGTCTCAGGGGCTCCTGAGAGATTGTCCTCAGGGATATGGGAAGAACCACCATCGGATCAAGTTAATTATTTGAGGGACGCTCTATTTTCATCTCTATCAGAGGTAACTCCAGATGCTCCGGATTGGGAAACGTATCGTGCTTGGCATCTGATAGGACACATCAAGGCGAATACTTCTAATTCCCAGCTGAAATCATTTAGAGACGAGGTTCTAGCAGCTAGAGAAGTTAGAGCCGCATTGTCTGATGGACAAACTAAGGAGGACTTGATGGCGCCCGCTATCGAGGCTGCCACAATTCTGAATGATGATCAGCTAGATGGCCGAGCATTGACTGGAATCAAGTTAGACTCCAGAATAGCATGGACAAAATCTGTAATTGGAATATTTCTAATGATTCTAATGTCTCCAATCACAATCCCCTCCACTGGTATTCAGGCATTTTTCGCTTGGTATCTTGGAGATAGGACCGACGAGGGAATAGAAGCAAGGACAACCTACCACTTTCTAGCTGCGATGTTCTCACCAATACTGTTCTGGCTCCCGCTGGCAATAGTCACAGCATTCCTGATGCATTCACCTTCTTTGGTGAGCATCGCCATTACTATGTCGTTTTTGTTGGTAATACATGTCTCAAACTTAGTTTTCTTGTTTGGCTATGATTGTTGGTCAGACTTCTCAACTTCCAGAAGGAGAGCAAAACTCGCTTCTTCTGACAGGGGAAAGAGACTCGAAGAATTGATTTCAGATGTGAAAACCAATCTCAACTTGCTCTAAATAGGACGACCTTTTGGAGCATTTGTGAATCACAACGAGGCTGCGGACAGTATTCGGTCATGGTTGGACAGTGAAAGACTGGAGGCAAGGGAGGTGAAAGACTCTCAGGCTATTATCCACCTTCATGTTAGATACCCCCCAACTAAGCAAGGCCATTTATTCAATATTGTAATTCCCAAGAAGAGAAATTTGGTATTGTTATACTCCATTACAAGAGTGGACGAGGGACAGCAGGAGTCAATGCGTGAAATGGCTAGAGAAGACTCAGAGTCATGGGAGGAATGGCTTCACGATACTAGAATCAGAATGACATCGTCTGACTTAGATTGGGTCCTCCATGTCGGGAGAAGCAAGCAGGGAGTTGCCGGCCCACTCCAGGCCTTCAATCTCTCTAGGCCAGTTTGGCTGGACGGACTTACTCAGAATGAATTCATGCAGAGTATGAGAAGAGTTTGGCTAACCAAGCTATCACTGATTCACCAAATAAAATACGGCTTTGGAAACGGGAAGGGGAAACCAGGCCCAGTTGATGATTGGGAAGGGAAGACAGGCAGAAAATCCCCTGAATCTCCTACTAGACATTCAGAGATTGATACTGACGAGACAGGTGGTTTTGGGAAGGATTTTGACCCACTGGAATGGGCCTAGTTCATTATCTCGACCAAGTGACCATAATGGGTATAGGTTAAGTATTCGAGGAAGTCGAATGAAAACGATGCATACCTATCGGCATCTTACTAACGATCGTATATCTACCAAGAAGAGCGGTTTAGCGATTGTCGTGCTAATGCTCGTGAGCCTCCTTGCCACATTCTCGCCACAGGCTAGTGCGAGCGAAATTGTTCTGACCGATCCCATAGAAGTCGTCCAGAGCGGTGTTCACAATGATAGAATGATGTCCATGGATGCAGACTCATCTGGCAACGTCCACGTAGTCTGGAGCCGCAACACGAATCACCTCTACTACAAGATGCTAGATCCTAGGGGGGAGACACTGATCGCCGAGACCCAAATCTCTGATCCAGGAGCTCATCGAGCCTGGCATCCAGACATTAGAGTAGACAATGATGACATGGTCCACGTTGTTTGGACGGACAAGGCAAGTCAGTACAAGATTATGTACACTCTATTGGATCCTTCATTGGACGATCAGAGCGGCGATGCTTCTCTGGACTCGGTACTTTCCGTGGTCCCAGACGATTACGAGGTTGCAAACAATCCCCAGAACAGAGACTGGCCTGCAATAGACATAGATTCTGAAAATAATCCACATATTGTATGGGAAGACTCGTTCGAACCATTGGAACTATACTATCAGCAATCTCAGATTTACTATAAGATGATGTCAATTGATCATGTCGCTAGAATGGTGATAGTGGAGATTGACAGCACACTGTTGACACCTATCCTCGGACAGAAGGGCCACCCAGATATCGCCGTTGACGTAAACGACTTCGTTCAGATAGTTTGGGATGATACCAGGGGTGGCCAAGTAGAGATGGTTGTCCCTATCGATACATCTGGCTCCATGAATGCAGAATGGGCTGACATGTGTGCTGTATTCTATGGAGGGAACTTTGCGAGCGGCGGGTATTTCGTGGGCCTAAAGCCCATGCTTGTCAGTGCCAATATGAGTGTATACGAAACCCTCTATGCACTAAGTGGCAATTGGCCAGCAGCAGCGACCAGTGGAAACTGTGCTGACGCTTACCAGACCGGAGGGTCCGGTAGTCAGGGCCCGAGAAACACTCCTCTAGGTCCAGGAGACTCCTCCGGAGGGATTAGAGAACTCACTGAGGTGGTTTACAACAACCAGGCGACCAACCTACCCGCTGATGGCGGTTACTACAGCGAGTTCTGGGGGCCTGCAGCAACGTGGGCCTGCCTGTCCTACAGAGATGTCCAAGGAAGGCAGGGACTTTCTGCAAACCCCCCAACAGCTCTGGACCATCGATGGAATGACAATGCCACGAGGGTTGTAATTCCAATTTCTGACGAAGGACCATACGGAGGGACGCCAATGGACAATGACGATACGCAGAGCATCAATCAGGCCCATGACGCTTGTGTTTTGGCTCAGACAAAGCCATATCCTCTCTGGGCAGGCTCCGACACTTCTGTAGGAAGTTACATGCTAGATCTTGCCCAGTGCCCTGTGGGGTCGGGACTGAACACTAGGTCATGCAGCGGGGCTACGACTCGAACAACTTCTGCAGAGGGCCAAATGTATCAGTTCCCAACAACCGCAGGCTCCTCGTCAGAGCTCGAGATAATGGTAGAGGCAATGGTATACTTAGCTACTAATAACTCTCGAGAGATTTACATGACTGTTCTAGACCCTCACTCGCTTCTAGAGAATCCATGGCCTGGTTGGACTAGGGGCGATCCAGGTACAGAATCTAATCAGCAAGGAGGTTACTATACCGAGGATTTGGGCCCATCAGAGGATGAACAGGGCTATGGACATCTGGTTGTTGTGAATGATACCCAAATTACAAACAACCCTGCTTACAGCCTACACCCCTCAATAGCAATAGACACATCAGGAAATACGCACCTCGCATGGCAGGACGGCCGACTGTACCCTGGCTGCTCAGGGCCGACAGGTGGTATCGATATCGAAGGCGCCTACGAAGTATACTACACCAGACTCAGACTAAGAGGTGCTGCAGAATGGGACGGAGTCCCCGAGGGCCTACCAGCATACGGGATCAAGCAAATCGCTTCAAGCGCGATTTCGAACTCTGAGCAATGCGAGGGTGCTAGCGAAGAATTCCCGTTTGCGCCAAGCTCTGTAGCCCCTTCCATCTTGACCGACTCCTTCGACAATGTCCACCTCGCTTGGATAGACTACAGCAATACTGAATGGCAGGAGACAATTATGTATGCCAGACTAAACAATACCAACGAGGAGTACCCGCAAGGATTCCCATTGAATTCTGCAGCCTCTTCTATATTGGACCCATGGGAGATACAAGAAGTTACCAACTGGTCTTCTGACAAGCTAGGCCCAGCACCCTGCCAGCCAGAGTGCAATACCGCTGACGGACACCATCTGTTCCCCGACTTCAATCTCGATCGCGGGATGCCTCCTGCGTTCGCCAACGATCTCGGTAGTGGAGCACATATCGGATGGTCAGACAAGAAGTGTGACTGGGACGGTCAGAATGCGAACAAGTGGACTCTTTGCTACGTGCACGTGCTGACTGGCTTAGTGGACCTCTCACTGGCCTGTGACGAAAAGATACAGGCAAATCCGAATATTGAGGGATACCCGTACGATTGCCCTTCAGACGCTGAGACATTCTACCATACTATTCAGCCAGGAGAACTTACAACGTTCAACATCACAATAGCCAATCCCACCCCAGGGCCTGCGGAGTTGGTCCAAGATACGTTCACCATAACAATGGAGGGCGTTCCAAACAATTGGACTGCAACACTATTCTATACGACCAACAATACCCCGATTTTTGACTCAACTAAGATTTTCCTTGAGGGCGGAGCCATAGATCCCCTTTACCTAAGAGTCAGAACACCCACAATCTATCAGGCCAAGAGCGACGAACTTGCGCAGATAAGCATCATAGCAACCTCGCAAAAGGACCCCGCTATCCGCAACAAGCTAACCTTGCTAACTCTAATGGATGTTGTCCATGGAATAGAACTCGATACCAGCCATTTCCAGGTAGATGTTGAGCAGGGCAAGTCTGCAGTCTTCTCAATTTCGATCAAGAACACTGGAAACGTTTTCGATACGTTCGCATTCTATGACCCGGCTACACTGGACGGACAAAACGAGTGGGCGCTTCCGTTTGGATGGGGGATAGACTTCCCACTGTCGCTGTCCTTGGATCCAGGTCAATCCGTGACTAGGAATCTAAAGGTCAGTGTCCCTGAATCCCAGGACCCCGGCACCTTTGCCATATACCTGAAGGGATGGTCAACCGGCGAGCCTGTCTTGTCTGTCGATAGAGGGACATTCGATGTACTGGAGTTATGGATAAACGTCTCAATAAGGACAACCGGGAACATTGTATTCGATATCGGGGATACAAAACTGTACGTTCTTCCTGGGGAGTGTGCCAGATTCCCTGTTCAGGTGAACAAGTACTTTACTCCAGGGAGTCTAGTTTTCACGACTCCCGGTGCACCGATGGAGAGGCCAGAAGAGGCAGATATCAACTCATGGAGGTTCGATCACTGGACAGTAGACTTGGACTTCTCAGAATGGCCGGGCGGATCTTCATCTGCTGATCAGGACATCTACTGGGCAAATGTGGGCAACAAATACACAGTCACAGCCGAGATGTGCTCTCCGTTCAACGCGACCGCCGGAATTGGGGAATCCGTCACAGTCCGTGCGCATCTGGATGGCTCCCCGAAAGTTCGTGACTCTGTGCTAATTCTGACTAATGTTGTTCAGAGGTACCAACTAGAGTCCTCAGTACCTGAGACTATACTAGACCTATACCCCGGTCAGTCCTACCAAATGAACACCACAATCTCCAATCTAGGAAATGGCCAAGACAGGTTCGACGTCACAATCGAGTCCATAATTGACGATAAGGGAGCGGCTCACGTTTGGGACATGTACATCCCGAGGATATTGTTCGAGGAATTGAATAGAGACGAGTCGCAGACCGTCCCAATTTACATCAACGTCCCAGTTCAGACCCTAGCTGGTGATTACACCATCACATTCAACGTCCTAAGTGAGGAGCCCTATGAGGGAACTAGGGTTCAGGACCAGGTGGTACTCAGAGCTACCATAATCGAGTTCCATGATATGCAAATTTCTCTGGACCCATTGGTGGAGAGCAAAATTAAGACCACGGCTCCGAGCAGAATCGTACGATACACTCTCAACGTCTCAAATTATGGAAACGTGGCTGATCAGCCTACGATCCACAACCACACATACGATGATGTGAACAAAATCTGGTCCGTGAGTCCGGGCCTGGGTTCTCTCAGCACATGGGAAATAGACTACGCTCTCTTGGAGGGGTTCGGTAGCGAATTCCCGCTTGAGAAGCCATGCGTAGAACTAAACGTCGAGGAGGAGAACCAAATCAACCAGCAAGTCTCCCAGGGAGAAGGGCCCGACTATTGCTATGTAACCGCAGGAAATACGATCACACTTCCCGTGATGGAGCCCTATACTACTCTGCAACTAGTTGTCATTGTCACCGTGGCTCCCGATGCATCGCTGGTTGACAGAAATCTCGGGATCAAGGTCCTATCCATGCACGGCTCTTCTGACGAGGGCGGTGATTTCGATGAGACTGAAGTTTGGACCGACTCGTGCACATTGGATAGCAACTCTGACGGTATCCCCGACAATCCCGCTCCCAATTGCGATACGAATGAGCAGGTCCTCGAGATGCGCCTCAGAGCTCCCGATCTAGTTCTAGAGAGCGTGGTGGCTCCAGACAGAGAAGCCGCGATTGGAGAGATGCTCTCGGTCAATGTATACATCACAAACAGAGGAAACGCACACGCTGCTGACGTCAACATCATCCTTTGCAAGGATCAGTCCGAATCTGACATCAAGAGGAACGGATGCAAGGAGGAGAACATAGTCTACAGACAGATTGTGAATGCTATTATGCCAATAGGGCAGTCCGAATCAGATCTGTCAGATCCGATCACCCTGCTGTACATGGTCGAGGCTGGCAACCACGATATCGTAGTCGTAGTAGATCCTGACAACAACATCGTGGAAACCGACGAGAGTAACAATATCGAGAAGATAGGGACCATGAAATCCCCACTAGGGGCAATCGATGTAGGGAGAGAGATTGTAGTTAGATACTCTGTTCCTGTTATCATCATAGGAGCAACTTTCTCCCTATTCGGAGTCGCAGGCTTCGTAATCTGGGGAAGGAGGGCCGAGGCACTCGCTAGATTCTCAGAACTGAGCAGTCTATTGCCAGGTTCAGATGATGATGACATAGTGTTCTGAGGTCTACTTCGCCATCCACCATGGAAGCGGCATTGACTCTCTGCCGGAGACAAAGGAACCAGAACTTGTCGCGAAATCCCTCATTAGCTTCTCTCTCAAAGCATCCATCATCTTCTCAGCATGCATTGATTGTATCCTCATACCCTGGGAGAAAGCATCCAAGTCCAACGGTCTCCTAGGGTTCCTCATCATGGCGTGTGCAAGCTGCCTCTCTTCGTAAGACTCGAAGCCCTTTTCCAGACTCGGAGAGACCTTGTGCATGACTTGCTGATGAAGCGCGATTATCGAATCTCTCTGTCTGTCAACACTTTCCAACGCTGCATCCAACTCTGACAAGATCCCCATCGCATCAACTATCGGCAGGCTCTTCCTATTGCTAATCTTGCCCAAAACACTCTCCAGACCCTCAGGAAGACCTCCGGAAAAACTCACTCCTCGAGGCATCTTCCTATGTTCTGCTCTGAAAAGGTCGGGCCCCAAATCAAGACGAATCGAGAAGGACTGATTGACTCTGTACACTTTCTTGGGGGGGCCGCCCTTGTTCGACTTCTTCATTTCCGAATCTACGAATCCAGCTTCCTCCAGAACCTTGAGGTGTTTTACAACCGCCTGTTGGCTGACATCAAGCAACTCAGAGAGTTGCAAGGGGTAGTGAGGCTCCTTCACGAGATGTCTGAGAATAGATCTCCTGGTTGGATTCTCAAGGATACTCAGAGACTCATCGAAGCCCACCACTACTTACCAACTCAAGGTTGGGTAGTCAACGTCCTCTAAAAACCCAATCTAGAATTAATTTTGACCATATGCGGTTCGGTTCATCCCTCGTCCCACGACTTCCATGACTCGCCGTCCTTCTCGTATGAAGCATCAGTGGAGATGGTAGACTCAGGCTGTCGATCGGTATCTGAGAAAGGATTCGGTGCCTCAGGAGGCTTCTGATCGCCTTTCATATCACTTGGGGCGTCTCCTATTATTACGCGGCCGTCATCAATTATTACGAATTGGTCAGGCATCTTCCTTTTATCAGTCCATACCATGATTGCTAGTACAAATCCAACCAGGCCAATCGGGGAACCCAGGCAACAGCCTATGTAGAACAAGTAAGTCCAGACGATTCCGCTTAATTTGTTCGCAGAGTCCTCATCGTCAACAAGCCAGAGCGTGGTGGTACCAAGATTCTCTAAGGTGTACTCTCCTCCAATATTCTCGAAGACTCTTACAACAGAAAAAGAAGTCCCATTACGCTCATCATAACGATCAAACTCTAGTGCTCTAGCCCCTCTCCCTGGCAACTCATTACCCTGACTGTCTGTCAATATCAGATCTGCATCGGGTGAGCCGTCATCGGACACCCTAAGTGCCGAGACCAAGATGGAGCTCTCTATCTCGAACGTAATCGAATCACCTGGTTCCAGTTTTACTAGAGAGTTGCTCTCCGGATTGTACAACTCGTTGTAGTCGTCGAATACCTGCCACAAAGAGATCACGGCCATCAGTAGTAGGGCCACGGAGGAAGCGGCGGTGATTCTAGCCCAAGCCCTCTTCCTGTCGGTCACAATCCTTCCTCCGTGCACTCATCTATCAGGCTTTTTTTAGTAAGTTATGCCCATTGTGGCGAGCTTCTCTGGCAGGTAAGTATCAGTGACGAAGTCTAGACCGTACTTTGCCAGAGACTGCTGCTCCGCTTTTTTTCCTATTTCTTGCATTAGTTGGATTTGCTCTTGCCACCAACCAGTAGCGAATCTTGGATCACTCAATTCTGCTTCCAGTGCATTCAAATCCTGTTTTGTCAAATCGTCACTTGGAAGGTCGTAGGCAAGTATATCATCGGCTGTTATCCCTAGATATGTTGCCTCCTTAGTAGCCAAGTATTCTGAGATATGAGCAGTTTTGATCGCTCCGTAGGCTATGCTAGCATAGATCCTGAATGACCAGGGGTCGCAGTCAGCGAAGACCAATATCGGCTTGTTCCATTCATCGCTCATTCTTCTCATAATCCTCCTAGTGGACCTTGCCGGTTGACCCTTTAGATGGACTAGAGCGCACCTCGCCTCCTCATCGAAACCATTCTCTACTAGCCTGTCGAACATTCCACCAGTTTCTATTGCCATCACGAAGTCGATATCCTCTTCCACCATCCTAAGCTTCTCTGACTCTACGTTATACGGAACCCCGTATCCAGAATCACCTACGTCGTCTCTACAGTTAATCCTCATCCAGTCTCCTCTACGATTCCTCTCCTCAAAGGTGACGTTACCGATGATTCTCGCGCCGTCTTCCTCAGGCCTCAGACCGAAATCCTCTCTCAGACACTTCGTTACTATCTCCAAGTCCTCAGATACCCCATTGCTTTCGTTCTGACTAGAGAATTTTCCATGCCCCCATCCTTCAGAAATGTAGTACATTTCCCTCAGTGTGGAGGTTTTTCCATCAGAGATCATTCCTTCAACGAACTCTGAAATGTGTAGTGCCCTCAAAAGCTGCCTGGCAGAACCAAGAGATGTCGCGTCTCTGACCGTCTTCTTCTTCCCGTACTTGTATACTCCAAGCTTCTTGTCGAATCCTATGTTTGATTTCGATCTCACTGGCAGGGTCATAGTAGGCGGGTTACCTTTCATCATCTTATCGTGCATTTCCGAGGCGACTCCATGCAAAGCATCAATCACCTCTTCCTTCGTTTTTTGTCTGTCCATTGTCACTCGTCCACCTCCATTCCATCTTTTGTTGTGAAATCGCTAAACAGGCTTGTTTGCCCTTCAACTAGGGGCCGAGCCTGGGACGCTTCACTGTTCTCGGCTCTCTCTTTGAGCTGGGGGATGGTTTCTTTGGGTTGTTCCAACTCCGCCTCGGCCGCTTCCAAGGCTTCTGATTTCCTCAATTCCTCTAACAGCTTCTCATCGATCTTAGACGCACCTATGACTTCTCCATTACCCCTGTAGAATATCTCTGCATCGCTCCATTCCCCCTTTCTCAAACCAGAGACTCCGAAGTGTATTGTGGTGGCAGTTCCTGGATTCAGTGTATCCAGCCTCCATGCCCACAGTCCCTTGGCCTGCTTGGCCCCACCTAGGGGGTTATCGGAAATTGCAGTTCCATCTCCTTCCGGCCATTTTGCTAGAATGGTGTAGGCTCTTGCTCTAGCGGTGTAGTTGTATATGGTTATGGAGCAAGTGGCTAGGTCCCTTTCATCATCCCAACCCATTTCCTCTTCGCAGAAGACTGCATCCATTATTCTGGTAATTATAGGTGCTAGATTAGGCTCATCCCTGGATAGGATTTCTGAGGATTTCTTCGAGATTTCTGGGAGAATTATGTTAATGAGCTCAAATTTCTCTCTTGCTTTCTTCCTCTGAGAACTCTTCTTCAGATGGCCTTTCAGGCCTCTTCCAACCTCGAGCATGGCCAGCCTAATCTCTTCGAACACCTCTTCGTTGTCGGAAACAGCCTCCTTGGCTTCGCTGGTGAACTGGACATTAGTAGATGCTAGATGGATTAGCACTGCTGCAGGACCCTTTGGGATGCCCTTTCCTCCAGGATGATCTAAACCGTATCTCTTCCAGTCAACCGCCTCAAGCGCCTTTGTGAGGAGACATCCTCCTTGTTGATACATTAGTGGGACCCTATTTGCAAATCTTAGGACCTCGATGGGTCCATCCGCGTTAAGATCTCCACCAAAGACCAAACCAACCTCAATTTGAAACGGGTTTCCTTGGGTTACCTTCGGGTTTCTGGTAATTGTCGATGCGAATCTGGAGTCGATTGCCTTCGAGAGCCCCTTTTTGATAAGGAGGTCCTCTATAGGAGATAGACAATCAGTGGGCGGTGAGAGGAGCTTCACCTTCCTGAATGCATTGATCATTCCTTGTGCATCATCCCCGGATATCCTCTTTGGGCTCCTCCCCTCATCTAAACCGGCTTCAGCTAAGATTTCCCGTGCCGCCCTCATGCTGACCCCCGAGAAGTTGTGCCGCAGGAAGGAAGTCATTTTCCTCTCCTCGGCTTCTCTTAGCATTCTTTGTAGAGAACCTAGTTGAATTCCATGGGGATGAGGCTTGATCTCGCTAACCACCCGTGGAAGCCTATCAGTGGTTCTCTGCCATTCGTCCTCCTCAATTGTGCTCCCATCTCTGTCTCGAACAATCAGCGAGATACTTGCATGAGGGTTGACGATAGAAGTCATCCTTAGGTACTGATGGACGGATTGTCTACCCCTCTGGTACTTTGCCCTCATCTCTGTCTCTATCTTTAATCCATGAGGAACCGGCTCACTGGTCTGTTCATCTAACCATATATCTCTACTTTCCCTTGATTTTGTTGCTTTGTTTCTGCGAGTGTCTATCCCAAGCTCCACAAAAACTGCAGAGGAATCTCTAGAAATTTTGGAAATAACCTTAGTCTTTGATCCAGCTGTCAACTGACCGTACATCACAACTCCAGTGATTCCTATGCCTTGCTGACCCCTAGTTTGTCTAATTGCATGGAATCTTGATCCCAGAAGGAATTTCCCGAAAACGTTCTCGATGTCTTCTCGTGGAATTCCTGGTCCGTTATCTCGAGTAATCAGCCTTAGCCTATCCCCCTTCAATCTCTGAATTTCTACTCTGATCTCTGGAAGTATCCGAGACTCCTCGCAAGCATCTAGCGAGTTGTCCACAGCCTCCTTCACAGCGGTGATTATCGATCTTTGAAGGGTATCGAATCCAAGAAAGTGTTTGTTTTTCTCAAAGAACTCACTTATTGAGATCTGTTTTTGTTTACTAGCGAGTCTTTCTGCTGGGTCCATGTTATACCACCACCAAGTCCTCCCTTGTCCGACTGACGAGGGGCTTGCAAGGTAGCCTATGCCCGAAACGAGAACGCTATTGAACAATGCCCCATTCTCTAGGTGAACTTGACCTATTGTGAGAATATTTTAGGATGCCAAGATGTGATTTTACCTGTAAATGCACTGGTCATTACCGTTAGAGGACTTGCAAGATACAGCTTTCCTGGCCCAGAGCGACCCTGGAAGTTCCTATTTATCGCAGATACAGTGACTTGTTCTGGATTGTCGCTTATCCCGGGGCCTGCACCGATGCAAGCACCACAACCCGGATCGATGAGCTTAACACCAACCTTCTCGAATATCGATGTCCAACCCATCTCCAATGAGAGATCCTTCACTGACTTTGAGCCGAATTGGATGTAGCAGTCCACTCCATCTGCAATTACAAGGCCTTCTCTAAGTGCTGCTTCGCAAACCATAGCATAGTACGAGAAGTCATCATCCTTGCCCGCAGTGCATGAACCCGCATAGGCGATGTCTATCGGAACATCTCCTAATTCGTCAATGTAGGCTCCGTTCGTAGGATCCGAAGGAATTCCTTCGTCAGGATTTCCAGGATGTGCTACCATCGGCCGGATTTCTGATAGGTCGATCTCATGGATTCCTCCATCGTAGACCGCGCCCTCATCAGGTAGGACAAATCTACTCCTGATATCCTCTTCCTCCATGTGCTCCCGTCTGGATAGAAGCCAATCGACTGTGATATCGTCTGCCTCACATATGCCGGTCTTCGCACTACACTCTGTAGCCATATTACACAATGTTGCTCTTTCATCCATAGATAGGCTTGCAAGACCCGGACCGCCGAATTCCATGCTTCTATCCAAAGTCTCAGACTCCGCAGCGAAACGCCAGAGAATATGGAGAATCACGTCTTTAGCGGTACAGCCTGGATCTAACTCGCCCATCAATTCGAAACGAATACTTTCTGGGACCTTGACGAACGCGAATTGATTGTGAATAAGGTTAGCATATTCGGTGGAACCCACTCCATATGCCAGTGCATTGGAAGCACCTCCCATGCAAGTGTGCGAATCAGTCGCTTGGATGAAGTCGCCAACGTCGATGAACTCTTCTCTCGCAACTTGGTGGCATATTCCTGGGCTCACGCCATCCTTGGCAGAATAGTCTCTGACTCCGGTGTACTCTTGAAACAAATTCTGCATATCCCTTAGGGTCTGTATCTTGTCAGTGAATTTCCCGAATCTTGGAACGCCAGTAGCGTAAAGCAGATGATCCTCAAAAACAGCGAATTTAGACGGATTTGGAATCTTGTAGTCTATTCCGTATTCCTCTTCGAGGAATGTGTGTACCTGAGCAGTAGTGAACTCGTGAGAATAGCCTCCATCAACCTGTGCTAGAACAGCATCTCCAGGTTTCACGAACTTACTCGTCTTATCGCCCCCCAGTAGTTTGCTTGACACTAATTTCTCAATCATCGTCATAGGGCGCTCTTTAGTGTCAAATTCTGGGAGAGAAACACCTCCCTCCTTCATCCTCTTAGCGAATGGCAATATCCCTCCGTTCTCCAGAATCAACCTACTCACCGAGTCATACTTCTCCGTAAACTCAGTCAGAGGTATTTTTTCGCCGTCCTGAAGCCTACTTAGGATTGAGTGATCCCCCATAAGCTGCCCAAGATTCAGGTTGTTTCGTTCATGTATTGGTGCAAATGAGGCCGCAATCACGATTCTAATTCCCGACCACCTCTCACACTGAGGTGCCGTCTCTCTGCTTGATCCAGTACCCTTTCTGTGTCCGGAGACGATTACTTCGAAGCCACCGTCAATCAAAGCTCTGGGCTCGAATACCCTCCGACCATCGTGTAGTAGACCAGCATATGCATTTTCTGCTATCGTTGCAGGATCGTAATCGAAGCACACCCAAGCCGGAGTCATCACATCCGTGTTGATGTCATCGAGAAGATCATCGACTGACAAATCTTCCATACGCAGGTCCAATCCTTCGTAAAGTTGCTTTCGTATCAGCTCCAGATTTTTTGTTAGGAAAAGAACTCTCTTTCCTGAAGTGAGGCCTATACTTTCTGGCGGCCACATTTCTTCAGACATCGTTCCCCTCACACGTGCCAGTGAACTTTCTTATTTCACGATTCTCGATGATTAGTTATGTCCGAACTTTCTCCAGAAGAGAACACATTAGAAATATTATAACCTTAAATAAGATGTCTTTTGCGAATTTAATACCTTTTGTTGAAAAGGGGGTGAGGATTTTATGTCATACCTTGTTGAAGACACCGTGAAATGCGATGAATGTGGAAGCCGAAATCTGAGTAAAGACGAATCTAGAGGGGAAGTGGTCTGCGATGACTGTGGACTGGTGCTGGAGGACAAGGTGATTGACCAGGGCGCTGAGTGGCGTGTGTTCAGTCCTGAACAGGGAGATCAACGAGCAAGAACCGGGGCCCCTATGACAGTCATGCTACATGACAAGGGACTTTCCACGGACATCGATTGGCAGAACAAAGACTACTCCGGTAAGTCGATTTCTAGTAGGTACCGAAGCCAATTCTACAGAATGAGGAAATGGCAGAAGCGCTCTCGAGTGAGCAATGCCACGGAGCGAAACAAGGCCATGGCACTGGCAGAGCTGGACAGGATGGCAAGCAGGCTCGACCTTCCAAAGACCATCAGAGAGACCGCTGCAGTAACTTACGGAAAAGCGGTCGATGCAAGGCTTATCCGCGGTAGGTCGATTGAGGGAGTCGCAGCCGCGAGCCTATATGCCGCATGCAGAATCTGTGAGAATCCGCGCACTCTGGATGAGATTGGAGAGGCTAGCAGAACCGGTAGAAAGGAGATTGGTCGTACCTATCGATTCATGGTCAGGGAACTGAGGATGAAGATACCACCAACCAAGCCCGAGGATTACATCCCTAGATTCTGTTCGGGGCTTGATCTGGACGCGGAAGTTCAGGCCAAGGCCTACGAGTTGATTGCAGCTGCACAGGAAAAGGAATTGACCAGTGGCCGGGGGCCAACCGGCATCGCTGCATCAATCATCTACATCGCTAGCGTTCTTTGTGGGAAGAGAAGGACCCAGAGAGAGGTTGCTGAGGTGGCTGGAGTGACGGAAGTCACGATTAGGAATAGGTACAAGGAACTCATTCAGAATCTGAACATAGAACTTGAGATTTGATTTTACAATCATGAACAACCGGTTGTGGAACCACACTCATTGCACTTCAGACAAGTACCGTTTCTGACCATCTGGCTTCCTCCGCAGTCTTCACAGATGTCGCCGGTGAAACCTCTCTCCCTGGCAGCCTGCCTGGTCCTCGCATCCACATCTCCCACTGCTGCTTCTAGGGTCATCTGAACCTCGCGCCTCTCACCTTGGCTTCGAGACAGTCCCAGTTCAGTCACCTCTGGTCTGCTGATGGAGAATGGGTTCAGGTCCTCCTCATTCAGAGGAACATGAGCTAGGTCGTCCCTACCGGCATACTCGATTGCGAGCTCGCGGAAGACCCAGTCAATGATGCTGGATGACATCTTCACACGTCCACTGCCTCCCTCTATCATTCCGCTTGGCTCGAACTTGGTGAATGTGAATGATTTCACGAATGCATCAATGGGTACTCCATGCTGTAAACCGATAGACACCGCGATAGCGAATTGGGATAGAAGGGCCCTCCAAGCGGCGCCTTCCTTGGAGGTAAGCAGGAAGATCTCGCCGAGCTTGCCATCTTCGTATTCTCCTGTAATGAGACGTACGCTGTGACCGCCCACTCTGGCCTTGAAGTTCGCTCCCCTCTTTCTGTGGGGGAGCGGCCTCTTTGAAGCGATGTAGTTCTCAACAAGCACCTTTGCAACAGGCATCGCCACCGGCTCAGGAAGTGGTAGGGCGCTCGCGGCTTCCTCCACCATCTTCTCGACAACACTCTCTCCTTCATTCTCCTCTTCTAGGTCCATGGAGTCCACTAGCTGACTCATCAAGGGCTGTGAAAGCTTGCTCCCGTCTCTGTAAACGGCGCAGGCTTTGTTCATTGTGGCGTGGCTAAGGTTGTATGCTTCTCTTACATCCTCTATTGAGCAGTCGGATGGCATGTTGATCGTCTTTGAAATCGCTCCCGAGATGAAGGGTTGTGCTGCAGCCATCATGTTTACGTGACCCGAAGGAGCAATAGAACGGACCCCAGCCCCCGATGGCTGAGCACAGTCAAAAATCGGTAGATGCTCGTCTTTCAGACCTGGAGCTCCTTCAATGGTGTTCCGACCAATAATCTCTGTGTTAGCAAACTCAATTTCTTCGTTTGTCATGCCAATATGGGAGAGTGTGTCGAACCATGGGTTGCTGCACTTCTCCTTGCCGTTCTCGTCCAAGTAGAAATCGTCCTCTGTCAATCCGAGATTTTTAACACAGAACTCTTTTCCAAGAATGTCCGGTGAGAAAGCATTCCTAACATGGAATACTTTTGGTAGCTCAGATTCAATTTCAGACAATTTTTCGGAGGTCATTCCGGCGTTGGTTAGGAGCTCATGGGGTATTGCTGGACTCAGTCTGCCGGTTCCCACGACATACTCCTCTATCCCTTTCGCTTCTGACTTTGAGTAACCAAGTCTGGACAGGGCGCTTGGCAGTCCTTGGTTGATAATTCTCAGAGAGCCACCTCCTGCAAGCTGCTTATACTGTACCATAGAGAACTGGGGCTCGATTCCTGTGGTATCCGCGGCCATTACGAGGCCGATTGTTCCCGTTGGAGCAATTACCGTCGTCTGCGCATTCCTGAAACCATGTTCTTCACCCTCCATTACTGCCCGATCCCAACAGCTTCTAGCAGCTTCTAGCAGATCCTTGGGACACTTCTTGGAGTCTATTCCCATAGGTAATACGGTTATCCCTTCATATTCTTCAGCAGGAGCGTTGTATGCAGCTCTTCGATGGTTTCTCATTACGCGTAGCATATCTTCAGAATTACGCTCGTAATCCGGAAAGGGACCGAGGTATGAGGCCATTTCTGCACTTGTGGCATATGATTCCCCGCACATTATGGCACTTATAGCTCCACATATTGAGAAGGCCCTCTCGTCATCATACGGGATTCCCATGTGAGTTAGAAGAGATCCGATATTGCAGTAACCAAGTCCAAGAGTTCGGTAATCATAGGAGCCCTTTGCTATCGACTCAGAAGGGAACTGAGCCATTAGGACACTGATTTCCAAGGTAGCAGTCCATACTCTGACACTGTGCTTGAAGTCTTCAATTTGGAAGGTATGACTATCTAGATCGTAATAATGTAGAAGGTTAATACTCGCTAGGTTACAAGCAGTGTCATCCAGGAACATGTACTCAGAGCACGGGTTTGATCCATTGATTCTCCCTGCTTGAGGGCAAGTGTGCCATTCGTTTATTGTGGTGTCGAACTGTACTCCAGGGTCCGCACAAGCCCAAGCAGTGTAGGCAACTTTGTCCCACAGCTCTTTGGCATCCACAGTTCTACATGGGACAGCATCCCTTCCTTCATCCGCAGCAGCGTCCCTTTCAGTCCTAAAGTAGAGGTTCCACTCATCCCCAGATTGCACAGCATCCATGAATGAGTTAGGGACTCTGACAGAATTGTTGCTGTTTTGACCGGATACCGTCGTGTAGGCCTCGCCTTGCCAATCAGTGTCTAGGACCTCAAACTCCAGACCTTTCCAACCTTGTTCGGCTAGATCGACAATCCTTTTGATGTGAGCTTGCGGCACACTGTCATGGATGGCCTTGACCATAGCTTTCCTGAGTTCGAGGTTCGTTTTCTGATCGAACCTCCCCTCATCACTATCAAATGACCAAATAGACTCCATTATGGAGTCGGCGTGTTTCTGTAGGATTGTACTTCCGATTACTAATGCCGAGACTTTGTCTTCTTCCGAGGGCTTCCAGTCAATGTATTCTTCAATATCTGGGTGGTCCATGTCGAGAGTGACCATTTTTGCCGCTCTCCTGGTAGTTCCTCCGGATTTTATTGCTCCAGCAGCCCTATCACCAATCTTCAAGAAAGACAGGAGCCCACTGGAAGTCCCTCCTCCTGACAGTGGCTCTCCCTTCCCTCTTATGTTAGAAAAGTTGGAACCAGTACCAGATCCATACTTGAATAGAAGCGCCTCTCTGTTCCAGAGGCCCATGATTGAGTCTGTACCCCCAACCAGTGAATCAGATACTGACTGAATGAAACAGGCATGGGGCTGGGGGTGCTCATATGCATTGGTAGATTTTCCTAGCTCACCTGTATCTGGGTCTACGTAGCTATGACCTTGAGCCGGGCCTTCGATTCCATATGCCCAATGCAACCCTGTGTTGAACCACTGGGGACTGTTAGGTGCAGACCTCTGACTTGCAATCAGGTAGCACATCTCATCGAAGTACGCGCGGGCATCAGCCTCGCTTGCGAAGTATCCGTACTTCCAGCCCCAGTAGGTCCAGGTCCCTGCGAGCCGACGGAAGAGCTGTCTTCCGTCAATCTCACCACCCATTCTTTCAGCCGCATCCACAGTCTGAAGCCGCTCGTGATCCGGCTCACTTCGCTGTAGCCAGATTGGAACATCGTCCTCGGGAACGGTCCGAAGATACTTCGGCACTCCCGCCTTGCGGAGATACTTCTGAGCACAGACCGTCCCCGGTACTCCAGAGAATCCTGAAGGCAATTTCACGCCTTCTAACGAGTCGGCCATAGACCCGTCTGGGTTCCTAATCTGCACGTCCATCTCAATCCATTCGAACGACTCGAACGGATCCTGCCCTGCAGATGTGAACCGCCGCTCGACTACCAAACCACTCTCAGATTCTACATCGCTCTTAGAGGACTTAATTTTCGTTTGCATTGTATCTTCCTCCCATATCGCTCGGCCGAGAATGGTCCCGGCAGCGCAAGGGATTTGCTCTTCCGGATGGGGGGTGTTTAATGATTAGGTTCGAACCCCACACAGGGCGGGCCGTTTTCACAAAAATATTGACAAGTCCATTTTCTCGGGTGGATAGAATCTCAGGAAATCATTTCAAGAGACCACACCAATTCAGCACCAGAGCGTGTAATCATTACCCCAACACTACAGTGCTTTTTGTGGCTACTTTCAATCAGCCTCCTCACCAATTCCTCCGGTACCTCGCCTTTCACAATGTACCTCATTCTTACGGATGTGAATACCCTAGGTGACTTATCTGCTCTATCTGCTTCGATTTCAACCTTGATGACCTCGAGGTTTTTCTTCCTATGCTTCAGACCGTCAATAACGTCAATCAGAGAACAGGCAGCATGACCGTGAAGTACCATTTCCATTGGACTGGGTGATTCTGAATCGTAAATACCGAATGTTTTCCCTCCGCCGGTAGTTCCGGTATAGCCAGTTGATTCGGTCCAAACTACTTCTCCATTCATACTCATTCCAAACGATGCACCCCCTTGAAGGGTTGGCTTCATCTATCACTTTCTAGTCGGAGTTGATTGGTAGACATGTCAGAAGGAGAACAAATATCAATTTCTAATGGGGAATTAGAAGTCCCCAACAACCCTGTGATTCATTTTATTGAAGGGGACGGAATCGGTGTAGATATTACCCCGGTGATGATAGATGTCGTTGATATTTCAGTTGAATTAGCATATTCTGGAGACAGGAAGATACACTGGAGAGAGGTGCTAGCCGGGCAGAAAGCATTCGACTCCACGGGGGAATGGCTTCCCGAGGAAACTAAGAAGTCAATGAGAGAGAGCCTGATTTCTATCAAAGGGCCATTAACCACTCCAGTTGGAGGTGGAATTAGGAGCTTAAACGTGGCACTCAGACAGCAGTTAGATCTATTCGCCTGTGTTAGACCGGTAAGGTGGTTTGACGGAACTCCCAGTCCAGTTAAGGACCCAGGCTCGGTTGACATGGTGATATTCAGAGAAAACAGCGAAGATGTCTACGCTGGGATAGAGTGGGAGGCAGGTACTCCGGAGGTTGAAAAGGTCATAGATTTCCTTCAGAACGAGATGGGTGTTGACAAAATTCGATTTCCAGATACATCCGGTTTGGGAATCAAGCCCATCAGTGAACAAGGAACTTCAAGGATAGTCAGAGCCGCGATCAAGTATGCAATAGAAAATGACAGGGGCAGCGTCACACTGGTGCACAAAGGCAACATCATGAAGTTCACCGAGGGAGGTTTCAGGGATTGGGGTTATGATATCGCGAAGACGGAGTTTGGTGCATCCGAGATCGATGGAGGGCCATGGTGCTCATTTAGAAACCCGAATACAGGCACTGAGATAATTGTGAAGGACGTTATTGCGGATGCGATGCTTCAACAGATCTTGACTAGACCTAGAGAATATGAGGTACTGGCTACTATGAATCTGAATGGTGACTATATCTCAGATGCACTAGCCGCACAAGTGGGGGGAATCGGCATTGCTCCCGGTGCGAACATCAACTATGACACAGGTGTAGCAATATTCGAGGCCACTCACGGCACGGCCCCTAAGTACGCCGGACAGGACAAGGTTAACCCTGGAAGTCTGATTCTGTCTGCAGAGATGATGCTCAGACACATAGGTTGGACAGAATCAGCAGATTTGATCGTAAAGGGCATGGAGGGAGCGATTTCCTCTAAGAAAGTGACATATGATTTTGAGAGACTAATGGAAGACGCTACCCTCCTTTCCTGTTCAGATTTCGGTCGAGCAATCGTGTCTCACATGTAGGTCTTAGAAATGGATGAAGCAAGAGAGAAGATGCTTGAGATTTATTCTGCTTCAGAGAATTCTAACGACCCGCTATCTTGGTTTGAGGAGCTCTACTGTAGCTCTCGAAGGGACAGGAGACTGATTCCTTGGGATTGGATGGAACCTCACCCTTTCCTAGTAGAGTGGATAGAAGAGAATCAGCATACCGGACGCGCTCTCGTTGTTGGCTCTGGTCTAGGAGAGGACGCAGCATTCCTGTATGAGAAAGGATGGAAAGTTACAGCATTCGATGTGTCTGAGTCAGCAGTTGAATGGGCAAGTCAATTGCACAAGGGGAAAGAGATTGATTGGTTGGTTGGAGACCTTGTTCAACCAGAACAGAGCTGGAAGGAGGCCTTCGATCTGGTCCTTGAGGTACATATTCTACAAGCAATCCCCGAAGAAATTAGAAATAGCGCCTATAGGAACCTATCTCCGCTTCTGAATAGAAACGGCCTTCTGATGTGTATAGGAAGGTTGGCAAACGGTCTAGAAGAGCAGAATGATGCCCCGCCTTGGCCGCTGTCTAGAGACTTCATACACCAAATCGGAGAAGGCCTATCAGAAGTAGAGTTCCATACTGCCGTGGTTCCAGACAAGGAGGAAATTAGGTACAGAGCAGTCTGGAAAAGGGACTGACTATCTCTTGGACCACATCTTTAGCCACTCTGATATATTCCTCTCAATGTCGTCTTCTGATACTTCTCTATCTACGACATCCCCACTTTCAATGGGCTTAATTCTACATCCACATGCATTAGCATGCCCCCCGCCATCGGAATCGAAAAGGGTTGCCAGGGCAGTCAAGTCGTAGATTCCACCCCTCCGATGTAGGAATGAGTTGGTATAGAAGGACGCAGACACCGGGTATCTTCCAGAGTCTCCGAAATCAGCACCCAATTCACCGTGAATGATCATGCACGCATCGCATTCGTCTCCAGCCATTGCAGTGACATGGTAGCCATTAGAGCGGATTCCTAAACCGTCCAATCGGACTATTGCTATTCTGTCCTCGATGCGCATGCTAGAGAGTATAACCTCGTTCAGATTCACTAACTCCTCCTCCTTCTCAGCAACTAACCTGGAAACTTTTGAATCTGCCAGAATCTCTTCAGTTGTCGCCCCAGCTATCAATTGCTCAAGAATCCAAGCGCCTGTATCCTCTCCCGAATCAACTATCCTGCTTAGCCAGATAGCGGGGGCATGAGAAAGAAATTCTTCATGGGATAGCGAACCACTGTCAAGCTTGTCAACCCAATCCAGTAAATCCTCAAGGTCAGAAAGATCGATAACTTCGCGAAACAATTCATAGGCGATTCGAGCTGCTGAGGGGCTATCCTTCCATACTACCATTGCCTTGCTCTCATTGCCCCTTGGTCTGTTTGACTCATGATGATCAATGCTCAGTCCACATTTGGGGTGCATCGGTAAATCACAAACTGCAGTCCATTCATCAATCAAATCATCGAAAAGACCCGCACGCAGTTCTCCTGGATGACCGAAGACCACTTCAGCATCCGTCCACCAACGCCTCAGTATCGCTGCAGTTACCACTCCATCCAGATCACTATCGGTGACGATACGCCTGATATCCAAATCTGATGGCTGCGTCGGCACAACCTCTGGGCGAGCAATCTCGTCAATGGTGATTTCTGTGACAAATCAAAATCACGGAAGGTTTTCATCTCGAATAGATACATGGGCATGATATGCAGGGCAAACCCGGACCTCTCGAGACCTCATGCGGTTTCATACTTCTGAATTTTGATAGCATTCTTCTTCTCCAGTACCCACAGGGACACTGGAGTTTCCCTAAGGGGCACGTGGAGAAGGGCGACGCTGATCACCACTCTACCGCGTTAAGAGAACTTACGGAGGAGACTGGCATATCTGATATCACCATCGATAGTGAATGGACCCAGAAGACTGAATATACATTTTTCAGAAAAGGAAGGGAGACCCCAAAAGAGGTCTTCTGGTATTTGGCTGAGACAGATGAGTTGGAGGTAAGCCTCTCACATGAGCATAACAACTACCTCTGGTTGCAGTTTGACGAGGCAGAGGAACAAATCACATTCGAGCAAGAGAAGGAGCTACTCCGCTCTGCCCGGCATCACCTTAGGTCCAGCGGACGAAGTCTATGACTCAGTATTTCTCTTACCTAGCGGAGTCCATAGGACCTCTTCCTCGCCGGTGTTCTTTGCAATCCACCTTCCCATCACAAACAACCAATCTGAAATTCTGTTAAGGTAGCAAATAATCTCATTCCTAACTGAACCATCGCCCTCGACGCTTCTCAAATGACAAGCCTCCCTCTCTGCCCTTCTGGCAACGGTTCTTGCTACATGTAGGAATGCAACCGGCGCAGATCCCATGGGCAAGATGAAGGATTTCAGAGGCTCTAATTCCTTAATCCAATCATCCATTTCTTCAACCAGCCTGTCGCACTCATCCATGCCTACGAGTACCATTTGTTCTGGCAACTTCCCGGGACTACAGGCGCACTCCCCCCCTAAATCGAATAACTCCTGCTGAACTCTATACAACGCTTCATCAGCCTCACCGGGGCGATGGAATCTTGTCACTCCCGGCATCCTTCCAAACTCCATCCGGACTACGCCAATTTGCGAATTTAACTCATCAATAGTGCCATAAAGCTCAACTCTGGGACTCTCTTTTCCGACCTTTTTTCCATCAAGAAGGGATGTCTCTCCACCATCCCCGGTCCCAGTATGGACTCTAGTTATCCTGACCATGTTGTTCCCAAGAGGTTCAGGTTTTCAACCGTACTCAGATTGGCTCTGAGTCTGACAGGCCTTTCTCTATTGCCTCAATCCAGGAATTATCAACGGTTTCCCAGCCGCCCAACTTTTCTAGTTCGACTAGGCATTCCTTTTCCTCCTCATGGTTGTTACTATGCCTATGAATAAGTATCAGAGCCGCGTAACTCATCGAGTTTATCCATTGATCTTCCATATCCCAAGACCTCTCAAAGTGCGCTACAGCACCGTTGGGACCTTGAATCAAGCCTCTGTGTATCTGTCTAAGACCCGATTTAGACCACGCGATTCCGGGGACACCGATTACGAGTCCTCTGAATGCGAGATACAACTCTAGTGTTACCATTGTGCTGGCGAGAAGAAAGGATCCAATCTGCTCTGCTTGATCTGCAACCTCCCATCTGGAGGAAAGCAGACTAATACCTCCGATGCAAAAGAGGACTCCTGCTATAGGGGCGACAATCACATCGGTCTTTGTCAGACTCATATCTCTAATTCCTAAAACAATGAACACTCCACCCAGAAATACTGAAATCGAAGCTGGGAGGTCTTCTCCGAATCCCTCTGGACTTGTGCTAGCAATCCACAGTATAATGGCCCCTGTAAATAGGAGCATAGAGAATCTAGACCCCTTTTCAGGAAAGGGCTGAAGCCTACTGAGATAGTAGCAATAGGACCCTAAAACCAGTAGAAGAGCTATCCAAAGAAACATCTCAATCATCTACCTTGCTGCCCCACCCTGCTTTCCAGAAGTCCTCATCGTCAAGTAAATTTGACCATTCTGGGTCACCTGCTCCTAAGAGCATCATAGCTCTCCTTTCGAGTCCTTCTAGAAGTGCTTCATCCACCTCTTTCTCAGAAAATGCCTTTTGCCATTTTACTCTGATAGACTCCACTTCTAGTTGACCGGCCTCTCTGTTATCGAAACTCTTCTCGCAGATCTCCCTAAGATCTTGAATCCACATCTTCGAACTTCTTACATGCGGCTCGCTGTGGAGACTCCTCTTTTTTCGGAAGGGCCACCATCCCATTGTAACAGACCCACGTCGAAGCCAGACGTCTTGATGCTTTGTGAACTCCTAAGTGCCTAAGCCTGCACGGGACAATATGGGCCGCGTTGTCGTTTACTTGGATAGCAATCCGAAGGATAGCGACATTGCATCCATTATCAGAAGATATTTCGAGAGAGTCAAATCTAGAGGTATATCGATCGAAATATTTGGATCCAAACGCGGAACCAAGAACTACGAATCAGAGCTGTCAAGACTGCCGGGCAGGCTAGTCCTTCTAGACGAGGCGGGGACTTCAATATCAAGTGAGGGATTCGCCGAATGGCTAAATTCCGCTCATCTAGAAAACAATCGAACCAATCTTGCGGTGGGGCCCGCAGATGGATTTAGCGATGAACTCAAGCAATCCGCCGACCAACTAATCTCTCTGTCAGACCTAACTCTTACCCATGAGATGGCCGCTGTTTTACTCATGGAACAGCTCTATCGGGCGTCTGAGATCATCCGCGGTTCGGCTTATCACAGGAATTGAAAATCCCAGATGATACATCGGGGCTGCTGTGATACCCAAACCACCATACCGTGGCATCCATTGATAAGCACACAGAATCGGGCATTCACTTGCCCGAGGGTAAGCAGTGATTTGCATGAACGTCAAACTAGAGAGAAAGACACAGAAGAAAATAATTCCAGCATTTTCAATGATAGCCATAATGCTGCTGAGTCCTCAGATATCGCTGCTACTGAACGCTGACGATTCTCCAGAGCAAGACACCCGTGTCGAACCCCCCAAAAGAACGGCATACCAACAATTGGAGCAACTTGGGGGATCAGTCCAAGGCGGGAATCAAAATTCTCCATCCATGATGAGCCAATTCCAGACTGCAGCATATCAAGACCCATTCTACAACGATCCGGCCGCACTCTACGGAAAGGTGTCGGATCCATCCGCCCTGGCGCTCGACCCGATGTACGGATTCTTTCTCGAAGAAACGAACACAGACGATCACGATAACGATGGTATTGACGATTTGAATGATCTGGATGATGATAATGATGGAATCAATGATCTTATCGAGCGATTCGATGGTTGTTTCGGAACAGATCCCCTAGACCACGATAATGATGGGGTTAGGGACGAGTTTGACTGGGATGACGACAATGACGGGATACTGGAGGGCCCAATCGACTACTCACAGGGAAACGACCCGTGGAATGTAACTTCAGACAGGCATGTAGAGCCCACGACCATCCACCCCTGGACAGGGCAGGCAGTTGGCTTCAACTACTTAGTAGACCAGAATCCAATGGATCACGATAATGACGGAATCACCGATGAGGATGTAGATGGATCGGGTCGCGGGTCATACGATGAGGATGACGATAACGACGGCAGAATCGATCAGTTCGTTTGGCCCTGTGATTTTGATTCAGACGGAATACAGGATTACTTCGACGATGACGATGACAACGATGGTGTAGTAGACATCTCAGACATACACCCATGGGACCCCCTGCAGAATTCGTCCATTGAAACCGCACCCGGAATACTATGGGACTCTTGGGTCAGGTGGGATCCTGAGGATTACGGCGAATACGTCGATGGGCTGGACTACGTCGCCCTTCACGCCCTGGAACACCCCAGAGAACAGGCTTTCTCGGAGGTAGTGGACGGTGACCTCGATGGAGATGGAATTCCAAACTTCCTTGATCCCGACAACGACAACGATGGGGCCCCCGACTCCTCAGACACCGATGACGATAATGATGGTCTGGCGGACATGTACGATGTAGACGACGACAATGATGGTATACCCGACTCATGCAGGCAGTTGGATACGAATGGAGATGGCCAAGGAGACTATCCTTTAGAAGCATTCAACGGCGCTATAGTGACTATCCAAGTACCCGGAATCGACTGTGAAATAGACTATGATGGGGATCTGGATGATGATAGATTCAGAGCCATAGACGGAGATTACGACATGGTCTGGGACTGGATCGATCTCGATATGGGAGGTACGCCAAATCCAGACAACCTGATGGGAGGATCACAACCTTGGGACTTGGATGATGACGGAATACCCAATGAGGAGGACCCATACCCCATGAACTCAACAGCTGAGGTAGCAACATGGGACTGCGCCAGCGTTGCGAACCCGAACCCCCAGGACCCTAGCGACAATTGTGTACTTTGGCGGACGTCCTACACCGGATTCAATGACTGGGACGGAGATGGTCTGAACAACTGGGTCGACATGGATGACGACAACGACGGGATTCTGGATTGGCTGGACATAGACCCGGACTGCGACCTGGATAATGACGCAGATCTCCATGAGCTAAACGGATCGATGTTCAGGGACGATGGAGCGAATGACATAGATACCGACGTGGACGGCGACGGTCTTCAGAACGACGAGGACTGGGACGACGACAACGATGGGATCAATGACTTCTTTGACCCCGATGACGGAAACTGCGGGGTCGTTGACACCGACAGCACAGACAATTTCTTTGGTAACAGCTGGCCACAAAGCGACGGGGACGCAATAGATGGATCAGAAGATAGTCCTGCCTATGCCGGTCTCCCGAACTACTATTGGAATATCACATGGGGATTCAATCCATTCAATTCAAACAACAGCTTCATGCTCGATTACAACGGGTACGATCCAAACAACCTCAACGACCCAAGTGGAATTATTCCTGAGATGTACTGGACTCTGATGATGAAGTGGAGCCCTTACAACGGTGACAACTTCTTCGATATCGACAGCGACGGAGACTCCTTGGTTAACGGAATAGACGTGGATCAGGATGGTGACGGCATGCCAGACTGGTGGGACCAAGATGAGGGCAATGACGGCGTTTTGGATGTAAACGATGTAAAGATGGGAGGTACTCTGGACCGTAACTCATGCGGAACTATCCTTTTCAGCCCCTTCCAAGAAAGGTGGTGCGGTTTACAGTATGCTTTCCTGTTCAAGGTGCCCCTTCTAACCCCCACACCATCCGGGGGGGGAAACGTATTTTCTGTCCCATACAGTACTCGCCCAGACCCAGAATGGGATGATGGGCCATATGACGGGTCCAATCATCCCACAGGCGATTTCAGCTGCCAATCCAACTGTTTCTGGTTCACCTTCGATCCAACGAGCAACCCAACCCCCTCCTCTGCAGTTAGTTACGAAGATATGAGCAACAACAGAGATCTCTGGATTACATACATTGGGATTGGTCAGAATGGGGGTAATCTTTTCCAGTGGACTTCCGATGTAAACAACAACTTCTTTCCAGACGAGCTGGGAGACTTGCTAAACGATGACTTGGACCCTGATATTGACTGTGGCCAACCAATGCCCGAGGTATCCTGGACTCCGACTTGTATGTTCAACAACACCAACGATCTCGATGATGACTGGGATATAGTATACGACCATTTCGATGTGGATGATGACAACGACGGAATCTGGGATTATTTCGAGATCGACTCAAATGACGACTTGGATGATGACGCGACGATCGAGGAACCTTACTATTTCACCGGGAACAATTGCGAGGACAATGACGACGACGGACTGGACACAGACCCCGATGATGATGGAATATATCAGGCGGTGTGGGACAAAGGAGTACTCGGTCAAGCCCTATTATTCCCAGAGTACTACGATGTGGATAACGACAACGATGGAGTACCGGACGGAGAAGACCCAGACGACGACAACAATGGTCTTCCAGACGAGGCTCAGGAGGCATTCGAAGGATGCTTCACAGGGGAGGAACAGAGCCCATGGGATCATGACAACGATGGTATAGTTAACTGGGCAGATGACGACTGGGACGGCGATGGAATCCCAAACTCCCTAGAGCTCCAGAACCTCAATGATACTAATGGGACAGCTGATCCGATTGACGACACCTGCTGCCTCAACTTTCCCATAGCCCCATGGGACCATGACAATGACGGCATAAGGGACGATATAGACGAGGATGATGATTACGACGGCATGAAGGACGAGGATGAAGTGATGCTGTGGCCTTCACGATACGGTACCGAATCAACGAATCCATGGGATCACGACGACTTTGGAGGAGGGGTCGGACTGGCCAACCCCAACAATAACTCTACTGGTCCGGATTACTTCGACGTAGATGATGACAACGATGGAAGGGCAGACTTGGACTGGAACAACCCCTCTTCGGGGGATTGGGCTACACCATCAAACAAGATTGAGGAATCTTCAGGATGGAGCTCGGATTGGGATTCTGACAATGATGGAATTCTAGATAATGACGATAAGATACCGACTAGAATCACCCTTACCGCCCCATCCGTATTGTGGTTAGACGAAAACCGGCCAGTGATATTCAATGGCTCTGTATTCTGGCTGGACGACACAGGTTTCGTCCCAGCACCAGACCTACCTGTCCAGGTTCATATCAGGTACTCTGCGAACGGCACATCCGTCATAGAGACAATCGACGTCCTCACTGATGACAACGGTGAGTATATAGTCGGCCAGTTCTTGTTCCCGGAAGACATCGATGTAGGGCCAAACTCAACCTATGAGGTCTACTCAGAGGTCACAGAGATGTTCGTTCACGACTACAGCTCGACGCTTTCAGACACTGACGGAGACGGCATCGGAGACTCGGGGATGCCTGTCGAGGTAAGGGCGAACACCACGATTGGATTCGTGTCCGGGGAGAGGTTCAGATCGGACGAACAACCCCTCAAGCTAGACTTCAAGGTCCACTACTCGGCGGACTACAATAGAGGGATTTTCGACAACAGACTGCCCTATGCGCCAGTATCCTTCACGATTAGCGACCCAGGCCCCCAGTTCGGGAACATCACCCATCCGACTGTCTACGATGGATACGGGAACGGATACAGGGCTGACGCGGGAGGCTGGGTTTCACTGGCTTACAACCAATCCCTGGATGTATGGGAACAGGTCCAGTGGAACTCACTGCTAGATAATGGCCCGGGCGTCCCGACAGGCGGATACGAGGAGATTGTGTGGAATCCGTGCGGACCGCTCAATCCAGTAGGGTCCCATTCTGTCATAGCGCCCTATGAGTACAAGAACACCTCTCTCCCTGTGGGCGACTACACCTTCATAGGATTCTCACGTCCTGATCTTGGAGGATGCACTGACGACACCTACGAATGGCCTTGGTCCCATCTCGAGGGTTCAGAGACGGACGCCTTCTACATCCGTTCCATGCACAGGATGTTCATCGAAGCCGAGATGTCAGCGGCCTCCTTCAGACCAGTCTACTTCTGGGACTCAACCCAGTTCACCGGATCGTCCTTCGGTGCATGGAGGGCTCTCTTCCACGCCCCATCCCTTGTAAATGCGAACATGACATACCAGGAGGCAAGCCTTGGCAAGCCATACCCCATTTTATGGGACGGGACTCCCTCAGGGCTCTCTGGAATAGCAGCCGGCGCCCTAGCCCCGTTCCTGTCCTCTGATGGAATAAACTGGACCATAACGATGCAGAATGCTGCTGACTTCGACTCGCCCCCATGCGGACCGGTCGACCCACTTGATCCCAGCAGCCAGATTCGCTGCGAGATAGTACCGGAGATATTCGCAGGTGAGTCTGTCAGGGTAAGGGGACACGTCTGGAACAAGACAATGGTGCCCGTCACTGACTTCGACGGCGATGGAGCGAAGGACCCCATAGCCGTACAGATAGACTTGGACTACAATGGGATCTTCGCTGGTTCAATAGAGACTCGAGTGAACCAGCGACTGGACATCGACACAGAAGGCTTGGCAACATTCGACTACGACATAATCTGGGACCCATATTGGCCAGCATCGACATACGGCTTCAGAGCCGACTTCGGACAGTCCGATTACTTCTTCACCGGAGAGCAAGCAGGAGTCCTAGCGGCCACCGGCGCGTACGGAAACGTATCGGTCATAGGTTCTACTGACTTCCTACTGACATCTCAGACGCGCCTCTACAGGGGCCAGAACGCGACGGTCGAGGCCCGTCTGATTGACAATGCCGGGCTTCCTGTACGTGAAGCCCCAGTGAACTGGTCATGGGCCGAGGACCAATCGAGCGGTGTGGTTTTCACAGACAACAACGGGATATTCAGGGTCAATCTGACAGACATTGACACCTTGGGGAACTTCTCGCTCAGTTTCACCTACCTAGGAGACAAGTTCAGGCTGGGAAGCACCGACTCAGTAGACATGTGGGTCGTTTCACGGACGTTCATCAACGTTCAGAGCACCAGTCCTAACATCAGATCTAACGGAGATCTGTGGGAATTCACTGCTGTTGTCACTGATGATAATAGAACTCCATTCGACAAAGACGGAGGCCAGGTTCTGAATAGCTGCGAGGGAGAGATGCAGAATCCTGAGGGATATGACCTGGGAGGCAACGTAACAGTAATTTTCGAGGGAATAGACTTCGAGGACAGGACCCACAGACAGATAGTCTCCGTCGAGTGCCCGGCATCTGGCTCCATCGGCTATGGACAATACCTGGACCCGCAGCTGCTGAAGGACGACCCATTCTCCTTCCTTCCCGATGGTTTCGGACCTGTGAATGTAATCCTACGGTTCGAGGAGAACCTACCTCACGAGGGTTGTGAACCCATAGACGCAGGAATGCTGTCCACATCCGGAGCATGGGACCCCTGCGTGACCATCCTCAACAGCGATCACTTCAGGAAGGTACTTCAGTTCCAAGTAGATGGGTTCAGCCTCATCGGGAACACGGATCTGCAAGTAGACCAGCAGATAGTCTACACCTCTGAGATAGACCTGGATACGGGACAGATACTCGAGAAGCCAATGATAGTGACCGGACAGTTAACCGATGAGCTCGGAGGAAACCTGTCAAACAGACAGATCAGAGTCACATTCGAGATGGGATCTATGGTATTTGACCCTGTCGAGAATCGGATGAAATTCCGTGCAGGAGATGATGGCATAGAGGCCTGTATCCCAGGAGCAACTGATGAGAACGGATTCTTCGACATCAACTGTCCTATGACTGGCGTCGACGCTGGAATGGCCAAGGTGAAGATAGAGTACAATGCCTGGGACCCGCTAAACAATGACCGATACAGGTACAAGAATAAGACACAAGCAATGTTCTTCCCCGTCTTCTCAAACTCGACGATCGACGTATCGGAAGTAGGTCCGTTTAGGTCAGACTACCTGACATACACCTTCCCGAACGGCTCAACCTTCGAAGTTCTGTACCTGAAGGAGGCATTCCACATCAATGCCAGGCTTTCCCAGTCAAACGGAAAGCCAGTCGGTGGGAAGTGCGTCAACATTTACCTAGATCCAGAGGTAAACACCAGGCCAATAGCCACAGCATTCACGGCTGGCGGGACCGGGGAGTTCGTTTGGTACTCGGCAGATCCAGATGACAACCCCAGTAGGAGGGGAGTTGAGCCTAGCGGAAACAACCTCGAAGGGTTCCGTACTGTCAGAGTTGCTTATGAGCCAGAACGGTACGTACCAGGGGGATGCGACTACGAAGTGCTGGAACCAAACCCGGTTCTGAATAGCTCCGTAGTAGACGTAGAAGTCCTAGTGAGAAGCAAGGTTGACATTCTGTTGAAGCAGCACTGGTCAAGTCCCGCTGGATACCAAGAGGGTGATATTATCGCGGGGGAGGTCGCAATCCTCAGAGACAGGCTGGATCTCACTGTTGAGGGACAGAGAGTAGAATTCCACCGACAGTTCTGGAATGAATCCAGAGAGTGGCAGACAGAGCGAGTTGAGATACTGATCACTAATGAGAGGGGATCTGCGAACTTCTCCTTCCCATACACCGGTGAAACCATTCCCGGACACCCAGAGTGGAGCGCCCCAGGAGGTAAATGGAGGGTCCTAGTTCACTTCGAATCAGTAGATGCGAACAAACCCTACTTTGTAGAGAAGTGGCTAAATAGCACCCCGGAGATAAAACTGGGAGAGGGCGTCTCTTCGACTTCGGGCGGGCTCTGGACTACCCAAGTCCTGATCCTCGCTGGCATATCACTTTCAACAGTGGCGCTGGTGGGTGCGATGATGTACAACAACTACAGAGAGAGGCGAAAGGTCGAGGTCCTCCGGGGCATACTTACCGACGCGCTAATGTCCCTTAAAGCCTCGAACAATTACATCGAGGCAATCTTCTCCTGCTACAAGGACCTCATCAAGTACTTCAGGATGAGAGGCGCCATGAAGAAGGTCTTCGAGACCACCAGAGAGTTCGAGGACGTCATCAACAATATGCTCGGAGGAATAGTACCCCCAGAGGAGATCGACTCCTTCTTCTCGATATTCGAGGAGGCTCGCTATTCTGATCACGATATAGGATCGGAGGAGAGGGACAGGGCGATACAGATATTCCAGTCGATGATTGGTAGGATGAACAGATCTCTCGGAGATAGCTTGCTTACAAGGGAAGCAATTGGCGAGTCCTCGTTATACGGTCCCTCGGTTAAGGCAGGGCAGTTCGTAGATGCAGATGGAAACATTAGGTTCGCCGGAGTAGATGATGCAGAGGAAAACGATGGTTTCAAAATCTGAGATACTGGGGAAATTCACTGTCCTGACGCCCCTATGGGGCGCCCGCAGGATTCATAACACCGACTTTGGTGGCCGCGCTACCTGATTAGGGGAGGGATACTGTGAGTAAGCAAGAGAGGAAGACCAACTCAGCGCTAGTTTCGCTCATAGGAGACCTGAAGGATCACAGTAGAACAACCGGCTCTCCAATATGGAGGGACACTGCCTCTAGGTTAGAGACCAGCAGGAAAAACTGGGCAGAGCCCAATCTTAGCCATATCTCCAGGCACTCTGCAAAGAAGGAGACAGTACTGGTGCCCGGCAAGGTTCTGGGCAGCGGAAGCATCAGCGGAGGGCAGACGGTAGCCGCCTTCAGCTTCAGCGATGGAGCTAGGAGCAAGATAGAGGCATCCGGAGGGAGGACTCTTAGCATTCGCGAACTTATGGATGAGAACCCCAACGGCAAGGGGGTGAGGATCCTTGTCTGACACAACTATGGTATACGATGCCACGGACAAGATTCTTGGCAGGCTAGCCAGTCAAGTGGCAAAAGAGATGATTTCTGCCAGGAAGTCAGGCAGGCAGCAGAGGGTCATCATAATCAACGCAGAGGATGCCATCGTTTCGGGACCCAGGACCAAGGTACTAAGCGACTACAGGGCAAAATACAATCTCAACCACGCCAGAAAAGGGCCATTCTTCCCAAGGATGCCTGACAAGATAATCAAGAGAACAGTCAGGGGAATGCTCCCGTATCAGAAGAACAGCAGCGGAAGGGGGGCCCTGAGGGATCTTAGAGTCATGATAGGGACTCCGCAAAACCTCTCTCTGGAAGAACTCCCAGATGGACACGAGTGGGGGCCGACAGAGAACATTGTTCGCGATACCCCCAATAAGTACGTCAGACTGGGCGAGATCAGCTCCCACCTTGGAGTGGATGCAGGTAGATGGACAGGTGAGTGAATTGGCAAGGAAGAAGCGCACCAAGGTGGTCAACACTAGTGGAAAGAGAAAGACCGCAATAGCCAGAGCCACTCTGAAACCCGGCAAGGGCAGGGTCAGGATCAACGGTCACCCAATCCACATCCTTGAGCCCGAACTCGCTCGGAGGAAGGCACTCGAACCAATTAGAATCGCCGAGGCAATGAACAGAATCGACAGAGTAGACATCTCCGTCGATGTGAAGGGCGGAGGGCAGATGGGGCAAGTCGACGCCATCAGGACCGCCATAGCCCGTGGTCTGGTGAAGTACAATGATGGAGCCGAGGGAGATGACGAGGAACTGAGGGACGAGTTCGTACGATTCGAGAGGAAGATTCTTGTCAATGATCCCAGGAGAAAGGAACCCAAGCATCAAATGGGTAGAGGCGCTCGAAAGAAGTGGCAGAAGTCGTACAGGTAGGTGGAAATATGCTAATACCAGTAAGATGTTGGAGTTGCGGGAAGGTCATAGCCCACAAGTACGAGGAGTATCAGAATGCTCTCGCGGAGGGAAAGGATGCCGGAGAAGTCCTCGATGACCTTGGTTTCAACTTGTACTGCTGCAGAAGAATGTTTGTGGGGCACATCGACCTTATCGATGAGGTCGCACCCTTCAGCATAGATAGACAGCAGTAAGCTCTCCGTCAGGGCTTTGACTGAACGCTCTCTCGCAGGAGCCCAATTGGGGCCTGTAGGTTAGTTTGGCCTATACTTCGCGGCTGGGGGTCGCGCGACCCAGGTTCAAATCCTGGCAGGCCCACCATTGGGAAAGTACCGCAAAAATGGTCAGTTTGAAGGCCATCGCCCCCTTTGCATCGTCATGGGTTCTACGCATTCGGACGAGGGAACCTCCGAGGCCCGGGTCGACTGGCTAGCAGAGCAGCTAGAGAGGCACTCAGACCTCTACTACAACATGGCTAAACCCGAGATATCAGATGCAGATTTCGATGCTTTGAGAGACGAGCTGCAGCTCCTGTCCCCCAATCATCCCCAACTGAGCAGGGTGGGCTCAGATCCTCCTCCAGGCTCTGAAAAGGTCGACCACCTATTCAGGATGATGAGCCTGGACAAGGCTAATTCGGACGAAGAGGTATCTCACTTCGTTTCCGAGACCACCGCCAATGGCCGGCGGTTCGTCTGCCAACCGAAGCTCGATGGCTCAGCCCTCTCATTGGAATATCGTCGAGGCCGACTAATCAGAGCAGCCACCAGGGGCAATGGCAGGAGAGGCGAGGATGTTACGGCAAACGCAAGAAGGATGATGAACGTCCCTGAGAAACTCGGTTGGGACGGAGACTGTCACGTGAGGGGGGAGGTCGTAATGCCTCTGCAAGTATTCAGAGAGAAGTACTCAGAGGTTGCCCCCAATCCAAGGAATCTTGCCGCAGGAGCACTTAGACAGAAATATGCCGATGCAGGCAAGGGAAGTCCGAGAGACTTGCAGTTCCTTGCCTATGGGGTTGAGTTCCCAAGCGATAAGGACCGCCATCCAGACAGTCCTGAGCCCCCTGGTTTCAAGCTCGACTCGGAGATAATCTCATGGATAGGCGAGATGGGGATTCAGGTGGCAGGAAACCATGTGGTTTCAGGTGACGACGACACCACCACCACAGAATCCATACTGGCAGTGACAAGGGAGTGGCTCGAGTCGAGAGACTCTACAGACTGGGAAATAGATGGGGTCGTGATCAAACTAGACCGTCTGGACAAGCGCGGCCTCCTGGGCGAGACCGCACATCACCCTCGTTGGGCACTGGCTTGGAAATTCCCTGCCGAGGAGGCGGTAACGGTGCTGATGGACGTCTTCTGGCAGACCGGGAGGACGGGCAACGTCACCCCGGTTTCGCGCGTAGCACCAGTGGTGGTTTCAGGAGTTACCGTTGAGAATACGACACTTCACAACAAGGGCGAGGTCGAGAGACTCGGGATAATGATCGGGGACAAGGTGAGAGTAGTTAGAAGGGGGGACGTAATACCAAAAATCACAGAGGTCCTTGGACCAGCCAACGATAGCGACCTCATTGGCAGGTCCCATTCAGATGGAACCCCTTTCTCAGAACCACTACCTTCCAGGTGCGAGATTCCAGTTCCCGAGAGATGCCCAAGATGTTCCACTGACCTAATTATCGATGGGGCATTCATCAGATGTACCAACATAGACTGCCCATCGAGACTAGAGAGAGCAATACTGTACTGGTGCAGGAAGCTGGGGATGGATGGGATAGGCGAGAAGTTGGCAGAGCAACTTTGCTCATCGGGTCTGGTCACGAGTTTGGGGGACCTATATCGGTTGGAGAACAGGGAGCAGGAGCTAATCTCACTAGAGAGAATGGCCGAGAAGTCAGCCAGCAACGTCCTCGAGGAATTGGACTCCTCCAGAGCCATGACCTTCAGCACCTTCATCTCAGCACTTGGACTGCCTAGGATCGGTCCCGAGATAGCAGCTCTCGTCTGTGCGGACGTGAAGACTCTCGAAGAGCTGATACAGATGACCGAAGAAAGACAGGAGGCCATCCAGAGACTGGTTTCCATAGATAGGGTAGGAGAGACCGTGGCCAACCTTCTGCTGGACGGTATTTCCGATAGGAAGGAGTCGATTATCGACCTCTATGAGCAGGTGGAAATCGTCGAAGGAGAGCAGATATCTGCCGATGGCCCCCTTTCCGGCTCTTCCTTCTGCATTACAGGCACTCTGAGCAGACCAAGGAAGGAGATTGCTCTTTCGATAAAGTCAGAGGGAGGCAAAGTCGTATCGTCCGTCTCAGGGAACCTAGACTTCCTAGTCGCAGGAGAGTCATCGGGATCAAAGTTCGACAAGGCCGACAGGCTCGGCGTTCGGATCATATCGGAATCGGAGTTGGACGAGATGCTGGGGGGATCAATACTAGAGGAGCTGCCCGAAGAGAGGCAGTCTACGCTCGGAGAGTTCTGATCATCCGTACATCCCAGAAGAAGCACCGCTATTCTCCTGAGGGGGATTAAGATGCACAGCCATCATCTCACGTATCTGACCCTCTATTCTCTGAGCCTCCTCCATGAGGGGTTCCGGATCCAGATGGACTGCAGGTAGAAGACCGTCTAAGCATCCGATTATTCCCGCTGCTGCACGGGCATCGGGAATCGTCCCTTGGCCGATCTCTCCATCCGACTCTGCAAGTATCGCTAGGGCGTCAATCCCTCTTCTCCTACACTCTCCCATCATCACTCCAGTCATGCCCCCCACTACTCCTTGTTTCAGAAGAGGGACACCGATTCCCTTGAGCAAGTCGTGGGTAGAATCCGTGGATCCCAGCCCCAGAATAGAATCTGTACCCGGATCTTCGTCGAAAATACTGTGCAGACTCTCTATTCCGTGTGCGAATGAATCGACCATTATCGTAGAACTCACTCCCGCGTCCTCTATCCAGTCGATTATTCCAGATGATAATGGAAGATTGAGCTCAGATGGGATCTGTATCTCCGATGCGATAAGTACCACCTTGTCGCACTTCTCCATGTTGCATATCGGCTCTCCAGCATAGAATCTCAGTGGAGGTAGGGGCTTGCCATCTTGGACCAAGCACATGGGGGGAAGGTTTGGGTGCCTGACGCCCCCGACGAGCTCCAAATCCAGCTTTTCCACCATGAAGTGTGCAACTATGCTGCTAACGAATCCGACTGACGGGAAACAACTAACCAGAAGGGCACCAGAAGCGTTCACGTCATCTCCAACCTCGACCAGAGGGGCCCCTTGCATGAATCTAGAAACTACTCAATGGTGTTAATCGTTGTTACCGACCCGACTCGATTCCGAGGACGTGGCGAGATGGGAGGGACAACGCAGGACTTCCAGATTTCTCCGTCCTCATGGAACAGGTTTGAGGAATGTCCTAGGAAATACTGGCTTTCCAGACAGAGGCTTCCTCGCAAGGCTAGCATGGCTGCCTCAATGGGTACCGCCATACATAACTCAGTAGAGGATCTGTGCAACTTGGATTTTTCTGGTAGGGAGGATGAAGAAATTGGTTGGCTCCATTCTTCCTGTAGAGAGACTCTGCAAAAGAGGTGGGAGGAAGAAAGGATATTGTTCTCGGAGACTCCTAGGCATCCTAGATGGAAGGATGAGTCATTCTCAGTGGCGCTCGACGGACTTATTGGGGCTATCTTCATACTTTTTGAAAAGGCGATGCTTCCATTGGAGGAACTATCCTCGGTCACTGTAAAGACATGGAAGCAGGTTCAGGATATTGTCGTCGCAACCGAGGCAAACCTTGAGTCGAAATGCGGGCGATTGATAGGGAGATTAGATCTTCTGATCAAGGATCTTGAGGATGAAGCTAATGGTGGATTAATCGTTGCTGATTTGAAGACAGGAAAGCCACCGGAAGAAGAACTTAGCGAGATGGTAAGCAGGCAATTGCTGTTCTACAGAGATATAATGAAGGAGAATATAACAGAAGGCCAGGACCTTCGGGCAGAGGGGTGGTACTCTTCCAACAATACAGTTTACCGAGCCGAAGGACCGCCAATCTTGGAAGAAGCCATAGGGGCATGGGAGATGATGAAGCTGACTGAAACCCCATTCCAGGCCACTCCTAGCGAAGATGCCTGCTCATTCTGCGAGTGGAAGGCATGGTGTCCCAGGTGGTGGGAAGCGAAGTACGAGGGAGAACTCAGCCACGAGGGGATGTTCAGAGACGAGGTAGTGAGGCTGGTCAGGCTTGACCAGGAATCGGGCGCGGCCCTTTTCGAGCGAACGACTCCTGTAGGGGGCGATGGGGATCTGAGGGGGTCTGATCACCGCTTCGGGGCGCTGCTAAAGGGGAAATCTCTGGAAAAGATACGACAAATGGATCAAGCAGAGCTAGACGGATACCTATTCCTGGGCAGTATCATGTTCGGTGGTAAGACTGCACGAATGGGGGATTGGTCGGAGATTCTCCCTTGGTCCCCTCTACTCCGGTCTGTGAGAAATTGAGTCCAAAACGTCTCTGGGGTCTCCTTCGAACCTTTCAGGAAAGGTAACAATGAATTTCCAAAGAAGGAGTAGGGTAGCCCCAGCATCCGCATCCGCACTATGGGATCTCTCAAGTGATATCCCGAATCGTTCGCAAAGAAGACCTAACCTGTGCCCTCCCGGAATACCAAGAGTCCTTGCTAACTCAAGAGTGTCCACCAAGGCCAGCGCAGAGGGCACCTCTCTTCCAATTCGTATGCACTCCATTTCTAGGAACCTCCAGTCGAATGCTACGACATTATGGCCTACAATTATTGAACCATCAATCATCTCACAGATAGAGTCCAGGTGCTCACCGAAACTCCTCGCATCTCTCACATCCTCGTCAAATATGCCATGTACGTTACTAGACTCGACTGGAATCCTACACCCTGGGTTAACTAGCGATTGCATACTAAGTGGCGAGCCATCAGAATCACTGCCAACCAGTGCGAACTGCACCACTCTATCCTGCCGAGGATTGAATCCAGTGGTTTCCAAATCGAATCCAAGGACCCTGAACCCCCCAAGAAAATCAGAGACCACGAGTCCACGCTGCCGGCACTATCCATGAACCCTACCAAAGCCATTCTAGCCGGACTGTCGTCCAACACGCATATGAGTGACCTTCTATTTCTGGTAGTATGACTGGACGCAGGCAAAGACTCACAATGCTCCTTGGAATCCTGATGATTTCCCATTCTCTGGCCGGATGCGGAGGCATAGGTCCAGGCAGCCCAAATGCGGCTCTCACATCAGATAGAGCCACCGTTAACACGGGAGAGACGATAAATTTCGATGCACGCTCCTCTACCACTCCCAATCCGACGATAATCGACGAATTCAGATGGAACTTCGGTGATGGCGAGAAGAAGACAACAAAGCAGGGCGTGATTAGTCATGCATTCACAAAGGCCGGGAACTTCGAAGTGACAGTTGAGGTGTTCAATGACAACGGAGACTCAGACTCTGCCAGCATCCTAGTTTTCGTAAACGCGATACCGGAAATCATCCTCAACATCCCAGACTTCGTCAAGACAGGACAGGAGGCCAGACTCGACGCAAGTGACTCCTTCGATCCCGAGGGAGGAGGGGTGGAGATTGTGTGGGACTTCGATGCGAACACCGATTCCGACGGAGACAGCGACCCTCTCAATGACGTCGATGGAAGCGGTCCAGTGACTAGGATTACAGTTACGCAAGCCGGGAATATCACAGGGGCCGTAACTGTCTCAGACGATAGCGGAGGGAAGAATACCACACTTTGGACCCTTAGAGTCGTCTCTCGTACGTTCAGGATTGTTTGGGAAGAAGTATTCGTCGACTACGACTGGTCAGGCTACCTTGAACAGGGCGAGAGTCATGAGATTCAATTCCAACCCGGGGAAGGAGCCAGGCTAATCGATGTGTCCGCAACCCTCTCTCTGACTAGAGACATCCTCCCAATCACTTGGCCGGAGGACAATTTCACCCTTGAGGTAGACATCCCTTCCTCCGGATGGTCCTTCACCGTTATTACAACTCAGGAAAATATCACAGAGAACTCATCTGCTACAATCGAGAGGACTAAAATGAACCCTTCTCCAGAATCCGATTATACGGTTTTCGCAGACTCCAAGGAAGAACTGGAGCAGTCGCTTCTCGGAGATCCCGATGGAAGATTTGGACAGGGAGATTGGTTCTGGAGGATTACCGCACTGGAATGCGACCCCGATACTCCTGTGGATGGAGTGGATCCAGACCAAGGTAACGATTGGACTCTTGAGGCTCAATTCGTCGTTTTGGTCCTAAGGGTAAGTGAAGTAAGCGTCTGATGACATCGAGCGAAGACCTTTCAACCCCCAGTCATTGGGATTATCATGGCAAAGTCGTTTGAGATCACAAAGGTGTCCATTCGAGAACGCCTGGTCGTAGATGCGAAGGTAGGTATGAACGACCCCCAGGACTATGACTTCTCCCCCAGAGCAAACCTCTCAGGCACCACTCTGAGCATAGTCAACGAGTCCGGGGAACCCTCTTCCACTTTTGAGTTGGACGAGGAGCAAGTCATAACTGCTGAGAGGGACAGAATGCTAGAACTGAGAGTCAAGTTCAACGTACAGGGCATGCATGGTGTTCTTACTCACAGGACACCACAGCCGATGACAGGCCCGAAGTCGAAGAAACTAGCAGAGCCAAGTTGGAAGACCATCCTGCCTCTCTCAATGTGACTTTGCACCGTCGGGATTAAGCCGGGTCCTACAGTCCAACACACGCTGGACCCATAGTGTAGCCTGGATATCACATGAGCTTGCGGAGCTTGTAACCCGTGTTCGAATCGCGGTGGGTCCGCCACCTAGTAGACGAGGGAGAAGGGCGACCGATTCAATAGTGAGCGCCCTGGGGGCGGATTCAGGACCCATAGTGTAGCCTGGATATCACTCTAGCCTCCGGAGCTGGAAACCCGTGTTCGAATCGCGGTGGGTCCGCCATCAGTACAATTTCCATTTACAAACCATACTAAATACCCGACCAACAAATCACTGTCGTGAGATTGATTGCCTTAGTTACCCTAGTCATCTTTTTGCCTACTCTGACTGGGTGTGCGGGAGATACCACCTCTGAGAAAATAGAGGGCATCACTTCTGAGATTGAATCAAATAACGAGAGAGTCGTAGTTACGACCCTGATTGGGAAAGAAGAATGCGAGGAACGGGGAGGCACATGGTTCGAGGAATCAAACCGGGGTGGAGAATCGCATTGCTCCCTAGATGAGGAACCAACGTATGATCCAGATTCTCCTAAAATATACTGTGAGCAGAGAGGTGGAACCTGGGACGAGGAAACACGCGATTGTTCATTCCCAGAACAGAACTCAGAAGGAGAGGAGCTCCAGGAAGGACCAACGTACGTGCCGCCATGCAATGTCACAGCGTCTATGGGGTTGAATTCAACCAGCAACCCGATCGAATGGTCTGAATTTCAGAGTGGTACATGGTTATCCGTCGATGGCTTGACCGCTGTCTCCTACACCGCGGATGATTATGATAACGAGACCGAAATAGTGGTCGATCAAAGACTTGACTGGATGTGCGGATACACGTATTCCGTCAAGATTCCACCCGCATACAACTCCAGTTACTCCTATCCAGTCTTCGCCTTCCTTCATGGAGATATATACGATTTAAATTTCTACAACAACTTCCTGACAAATAACTTCCATATGCCCGAGGATGACAATTACATAATCGTTCGACCCTCAAAGTTGGAATTGGATTGGGACCCCAAGAAGGTGCTCGATGTTATTGAGGATGTCAAATCAAATCTCAATGTAGACGATGACAGGGTCTACTTAACTGGCTATAGTATGGGCGGAAGGGGGACTTTCATTGTCGCCGCAGCACTGCCTGACTACTTCGCCGCCATAATGCCGCTCCAGCCTCATCACGAGCCATACTCATATCTCACGATAGCGGAAGATGTTGCACATCTGCCTGTTTGGATGAGCCATGGAACAAATGACAGCACATCCTCATATGACATGGCGGCCCAAATGGCAGAAAATCTCTCAAACCTGGGTTCGGAGATAGAGTTCCAGTCAGTTGTGGGCGGCGAGCATGGGGGCTATCTCGCTATTTACAATAATCCAGAAATAATGCAATGGATTCTATCTCATGTTCGAGGCCAGTAGATTTCCATAACAGCCTTCAACCATGGCTTCTTGTCAGCACCATGGCTTTCATCTCACAGAGGCGTATCGACTTCCCGATGGTAGACCTGGCCAAGATAGTGTACTATCCTCGTTTCTGGGACCTGGCACATAGGTTCTACGAGGAGTCCTGGGAATTCACCTGCGGCATGCACTACAACGAGATCCTCTCTGAGAAGAAGATTGCATTCCCACTAGTCCACAGTGAGGCGAAGTTCCTCCATCCTATTTCTTACGGTGATACCGTGGAGTGTACAATCACGGTGCCCAGAATCGGGGAAACCTCCATCACGTGGCACTACGAGTTCAGGAACCAGCACGGCACACTCTGCTGGACGGCAGACCAAGTTACTGTCTGCACAGACATGAACGAGGTCAAGAGTAAGATGTCTGTCCCCGATTGGATGAGGGATTGCCTAGCCAAGATCGAATCATCATGACTACTCTCTAGGCCACTTCTTCGATAGTGCCTTAGTCAGCGACTCGTCCATCGTCGCATCCCACCAGTTAGCCCCTCTCCAGATGGCATACTTTCCCCTTATTCCTCTCATATCCGCTCCGTCCAGCCTCGCTCCCTGGAGGTTGGATAGGCCAAGTCTGGCCTTAACCATCCTAGCCCCTCTAAGATCGGCACCATCCAGTGCCGCCTTCATCAGGTTAGCGCCCTTCAGCGACGCATTCCTTAGATCAGCACCCGAAAGGTCCGCACCCTCCAGGTCGGCCCTATCTAGAATCGCCCTCCTTAGGTTGGCACCGGATAAGTCAGCTCCTCGCAAGTCCTCTCCAACATGCGATGTGAATGACCAGTCTTTGCTATCTCCTTCTGCCACATCCTCACCTCTTTAGAGACAACTGGTCAAGATGGTCCCTTCCCGCTTCAGTAAGAACCACAAACGCATTCTTCCTTGGTCTTCTTCGAGGATACTCCAAGAAAGATCCAGATCTACCCGGGCCACCCTCAAGCATTCTCCCTATGTACAATGACACGTTCCACTTCTTCACCGATCTCTTAGTCCACTTACCGGTCTCTACAACTAGCCTCCTTATTTCCCTAGGAGGGGTATTTCCCTCTTTCTCAACAGATCTCATGTATTGTATCGCGGCCAGAATAACATCAGACTTATTCTCGATTCCGCACGAGTCCAGTAGTCTGGCGAAAGAAGTTCCTCTATCCGGAAAGCCACTGGACCTGATTGCTTCAAGAGTCATCTCCATGGCCTCCTGCCTGGCAATTCTCACACGCGAGAGAGTTGAGGACCATGTATCCTGACTGGTAACCTTCAGCCATCTATCGCTTGCCTCTTTGGTGTAGTCAGCCAGATTGATGTCCTGTGAACCTAGTCTCAGGAAGAGCCCTCCTAGCTCCTTGGAGTCCTTTGCAGACATGATCAGCCCTGCGCGATGTCACTTATCAGGTTATTTTTTTCTATATTTCTTTAACATCTCAGGGACTGGTAAGTAGCCGTGAAATTCAAAGAGCGTCAGCATAACGAAACCCCATGAGCGCGGAATCTGGCGACGGCTATCCACTGGTTTTGCACTCAGAGGCCGACCCCTCCAGATTAGGCGGCACCGCAGTATGCGGCTTCTCAACCGTGGGCTCTGTTGGAGTCATTGCGACATCCCATCTCATCAGCTCACTGCAGCTTAGCCCGATGGGCACTGTTCTTCATCCTCAATTTCCTGCAGTAGCCCTGATTCACGATTCTGTACCTAAGCACCCTGTGAGAGTGTACCAGGGAGATGGAATTGGTGTTTTCACATCAGAAATCCAATTCAGCAGCGAACACGACGTCTACTTTGCCAATACTGTTCTCGAGTGGTTCACCAAAGGTGGCTTCGACAGACTGATTGTAATTGATGGAGTCGTAAGCAATGAATTGGGGATTAAGGAGGATAGCGAACTTTGGGGCGTATCCTCTACTTCTGTAGGTCGTGACCAACTTGACAACTCGAGCATCCAGAGGATTCAGCAAGGAGTAGTTACTGGAATAGCCGGATATCTCATCGCTGAGGGAGAAAGGAGAGGCTTAGACGTCACGGCACTACTGGCAGAGTGTAATCCCATGTACCCTGATGCAAGAGCAGCCATCATTGCAGTCGAGGGCCTCAGCGAGTTGGTGGGGATAGAGGTCCCCGTCGAGGGTCTGCTAGAGGATGCGAGGAATATCGAAGAAAGAGTTAGGGAAGCATTCGAGAAAGCTCAGTCGAACGCTCTTCCTGCTCCTGACTCAGATGACGACGAAGACGACGTCCCAATGTACTGATCAATAGAATGGATTGGTACCAGCATCGTGATCTGTCAGATCGACAACTGCCGTGATTTCCGGAACCCCCTCAGTGATCATGACCTCTATCCCCTCCTTCAGAGTCACATCCACCATGCCGCAGCCCTGGCAACCACCCCCAAAGGAGATCATTGCCTTACCATCATCCACGCCTACGAGATCAACGTGACCACCGTGTGCCGCGACAAGCGGATTCACCTTGCTTTCTATTACCTCTGCAACGGACTTGGAGACATCATCTATCCAGAGAGGATTTGGGTTTTCGAAACTGAATCCCCCGCCCATTAGCGTCTCCTTGTAGTCCAGAATAGTTCCGTCCAGATAGGGAGCGCTCCTAGAACCAACGAAGACTACGAGACCGTCAACTTCCGTTTCGATGTCATCATCCAATGCATCATCACTTCCTATGAGTTGCAAGTCATACTGGAAGCCCTTGGGTCCTCTTCCAAGTATCACGATCTTGAGTGCCACATCGTCGTCATCCGCCTGTTCGGCGAACTTATCCAGCATCTCCCTGGCCTTCTCGGTAATCTGTAGCATTGTCCAGTGCAGGAAACCCTCATTCTTCAACCTGTTCTTCTTTCAGACAAACTATTCACCTGACACCCAACCCACTGGACGTGGCGCTAGACAGACTGGGCAGGCCTCTGAGAGATCTCAGGATCTCTGTTACAGATAGGTGCAACTTCAGATGTAGGTACTGCATGCCTAGGGAGGAATTCGGAAAGGGCCACGACTTCCTCCCAAAGACTAAGATCCTGACATACGAAGAAATACGCAATTTCGTCAAAGCATGCAGACCCCTAGGGCTAAGAAAGGTAAGAATCACCGGCGGTGAACCCCTTCTAAGGCAGGACATCCACCATCTAGTCAGACAACTATCTTCCATGGAAATGGAAGTCGCACTCACAACAAACGGATCACTTCTGGAAAGTAATGCAGCAAACCTAGCCGACTCAGGACTCTCAAGAGTCACAATCAGCCTAGATGCAATTGACCAAGAGGTATTTTCCGAAATAACCGACTCTAAAGTTCCAGTCAGCGATATCCTAGGAGGAATCTCAGCAGCAATCAGATACGAACTGGGACCCGTTAAGGTAAACTGCGTAGTGCAACGCGGGGTAAATGAGCATCAGATTCCCAAGCTAGTCAGAAAATTCAGAGGTACTGGCGTTATTGTGCGATTCATCGAGTTCATGGACGTCGGTAGTACAAATGGGTGGACACAGGGCCAAGTAGTGCCAACTTCCGAGATTATTGACTTCCTTTCTAGTGAATTTGATCTTACTCCTTTAGCAAGAAAATCTGCCAGCGATGTGGCCTCTAGATGGGCTCACTCAGACGGTTCGGGAGAGATTGGATTCATTTCATCCGTTTCACAGCCATTCTGCGGGGATTGCGTGAGAGCCAGACTTACTTCCGATGGCAAGTTTTTCACCTGCCTTTTCACGGCCATGGGGCACGACATGTCCGCTTTGATTAGGTCTGGCGGGGAAACGGAGGGACTCACTCAATCAATAGAAGCAATATGGTCCGCTAGGAAAGACAGATACAGCGAGGAACGCTCTTCGGGCGCAATCTCCCTTCCTAGGGTGGAGATGTCCTACATCGGCGGATGAATAGACATAGCGGCCTCAACTACTGCCTCCCAGGGGGCAGCGGTTCTGAAGGAAGGCTTTCCATAACCGGAAATCGCGGCCAAATGTCCGTTCTGCCTGAGCAACTCAACAATCTTTCGTGGACTGGGGGGAGCACCGGTTCCAAGCCATGCGGCCAGATCGTCCACAACAACCAAGTTGCAAGAATCAATCACCTGCGACTCCTCTGCGAGGTGTCTGACGCTCTTGGCGACCCTCCTCCTCTCGATTTCGAAGCTCTTCTGGTTCCAACCTACTGGATCATCGGGGATGAAGATAGGGCCACAGCTCTCCAGTGCTCGTTCCTCAGACATTGAAGACATAGCCTCTCTATCGCCGGTAGGTCCTATCCATAGGGGACCTGACACGCGGGGGTCTTTCCTATCCACTGGAAAATTAAGTGGTAGCATGCAATGCATTGGAAGAACATCTCCTCCACTTTCTACTTGCAACCCAGAATCAATTGAAGCGGCAAACTCCTCCTTAGACGGAGCAAAAACTCTCCAACCGATTCTTTCTTCCAATATATTGGCCGAAGACACACTCTTGACGACCCTGAATGATACCCTAAGGTGATGGGAGTCCCAAACCGAAAGTAGTGGCTCAATCGCTCTATCGTGTCTGGCAGCTATTCTGGAGATATTGGATAGCATCACCCTCATCCCAGAATCATGGGCCAGGCAATCAGTCCTAACTCTGGCACCATACCTCCTCACCAGAGCGGTTTTCGAGGATCCAGTCAAAGCAGCAGTATCCGTTGCGCTGACCTCCATCACTCCACTCCTGGCCATGGACTGCATGGCCGAATCAATGAATGGGGCGGGTGAACCATATGGGTCGATGTCAATCCAGTGTCTTCCACTACTGAGAACTGCTGCTCTAAGGTCTCCCTGGAAGGTTTGCAAATTACCAACTCCATCAGATGGCGGGAACTCCTTGTGAGAGGACCTAGCCCAGTCGAGGGCTTCTTTCTCCAAATCAACTATTGTGGCTGAGATTCTGGACGATAACTCACACGGCAACTCATTCAGCCATCTTCTTGCTCTGAGACCCGAGGCAGTGAGCCCATCTAGAGCGTAAACTGTACCATCACCGAGCATGCCCTCCTCCATCGCATGCCTGAAGAGAAGAACGCTCCGAGTCCTACTTCCAGCCATTGCCGGATTGTAGAAAACCTCTCCAGAAGACTTCGCAGAAGGGCCCTGCGCATCCTCGGGAAGTTGGGGCAGAAGCATCAGCGTCCTTCCTTCGCGATGAGGGAAGCCCCCGTTGCCGAACGACATGGCCCCCGCAGGGCAACCCGACAAAAGGAATTACCAACGATTAGTAATGAGAGAATACAACTTCTGGGTCAGAATGTGTAACTCTTCTACCATTCGAAACTACTCGTCCTACAATTCTACTACCTGCAAGTCGCTCACTAAGCCATCTCTCAGCCGAATCAGCATATTCTTCTGATACAGCCACCACCATCCCCATCCCCATATTGAAGGTCCTATGCATCTCCAATGCGCTAACAGATCCGATTTCAGATATCCACTTAAACTCTGGATGGGGGTCTAGCGGCATCTGTATTTCCCAACCCAGAGTGCTATGCAGACGAAGCAAGTTCGACAAACCCCCTCCCGTGATGTGCGCGATTGCCTTTATGCAATCTGGACCAATCACTCCCCCCACTCTCCTTGACTCCAGCACAAGCTCAACTACCGGATCAACATAGATCCTTGTAGGGTTCAAAATCACCTCAGCCAGACTGATGGCGCCGGCTTTCCCAGAAAATCTTCTAACTTCTCTGTAATCATGGCTTGGATCGAACGGACAAGAGTCTTCCAATAAGCAGCCAGACCTCTCAATCACTGCTCTGACAAGGGTGAATCCATTGGAGTGAATCCCACTGCTGGGAAGTCCAATCAGTACATCCCCATCGGCAAGATTCTCTCCTGTGATCCCCCCTCCCCTGGGAAACCACCCTAGTGCAGTTCCAGACAGGTCTAGTTCCTTCACGATCCCTGGTAGCGTAGCTGTCTCCCCTCCCGCCAATGTGACTCTTGCTATATTGCATGCTTGAGAAAGAGAATGGCCCAAAGACGAGTGAACTTCTGGGTCTGCCTCTGGGACTGCTATGTAATCTACGAACGCAAGGGGCTCGGCCCCAACACAAATTAAATCATTCACGTTCATGGCAACGCAGTCAAAGCCCACACCACCCAATTGTCCTACTTTGCTCGCGATTTGTAATTTGGAACCAACGCCATCGGTTGCTAGTGCAAGACAAGAGTCACCAAATTCGATAATCCCTCCGAATCCCCCTGGTAGGTGCACCGGAGCGCCAAGCTCACCTGGAGCCCTGCTAGAGGAGGCCAATGAACCGATCAGACTAGCCACTGCCTTGGCTTCTAGATCTATATCGACCCCGCTAGACGCGTAGTCCATCGGCTCGCCCATAACCAGCCGTGTGGAGACAGCAACTTCATTGTCTCGGAAGGACAATCCTCAATCACTGGAAATCTTCTGAAAAAAAAACCTCGTTTTTCGGACGCTAGGGCTGTTTTTTTCCCCTTACTTATAAAGATAATAATCAACAATCTCTATATGCACAATGTATTTCGCGGGGGCACGGATAGTGTGAACACTATGTACAACAAGAAAATGATAGCAATGATGCTTACCCTGAGCATGCTAGCGGCTAGTCTCGCTGGTTGCGCAGGGGGGGATGACGACGATGACGCCGATTGGGCCATTTCGATGGCCAGCGATGTCGAGGTTGTCTGGGTGGAGTCCGGATGGGACCCCATCATCCCCAACCTGAATGCCGGCGAGATGTGTGACGTAATCATCTCGGCGATGACCAAGACTGAGGCACGCGACCAAGTCGTTGACTTCACCAGGGCTTACTACACAAGCAGCCAGGGTGTAATCGGCGGATCCGGATCTGCGTCCGTCAGCGATGTATCCGAGCTCAACGCCGCAGGAATAACTGTGGGCGTACAGTCCGGTACGACTTCGGACATCTTCGCCAATGGGGATGCCGATAACATGGCAAGCCTTCCAGATGCGACCGTTGTTGCATATGAGGACTTCCCATCGGTCATAGCCGCTTTGGACAATGGAGACGTCATGTACGCTCTGGGCGACGCACCAGTGCTTTCCCTAGAAGGTACACTGATGACCCAGTTCTCGGACGAGAACTTCGGGTTCGCAGTACGCGAGGACTCAGGGGAACTCCTGGACGCCCTCAACGTGGCAATCGGCGCAATAGTCAACTCTGGAGAGTACGACACAATCTTCCAGGCCTCATTCGATGGTGCAGCAGTTCTCGCAGATGACACCACCGCTGACACCGCAACGGCTTACCCAACCTCACCCAGCGAGGGATCCACTTTGACTGGAGTTCTGGAGTCAGGGCAGCTGAAGGTATGCACAGACCCGTTTTACCCGCCCTTCGAGAGTTACGACGCTGACAACAACGTAGTTGGCTTCGATGCAGATGTGGCACACGCGGTGGTCGACGAGATTGCATCTCACTACATGGGAACCGCGAACCCTGTGTTCGTAGCTCCAGTTGTAGAGCCAGAGGCAACCACAATCAAGATCGGTTTCCTGAACGACGCTACAGGACCAATAGCTCAGTTCGCTGCGCCCTTCACCTATGCATGGACTCAGGCCCAGTCTGACCTGAACGCTATGGGAGACGACTACGTCTTCGAGGTAGTCGAGGCAGACTCAGGATGCGACGGTACCATGGGCCAAACGGCCGCTCAGTCCCTAGTGGACTCGGGTGTAGTGGCAGTGGCTGGAGCAGCTTGCTCCGGTGCTTCAATGGGTGCAAACGCAGTGCTTTCGGCAGCTGGTATCCCAATGATCTCCTACGCGAGCACCTCGCCAGCGCTGTCGAGTGATACCGACCACCCGCACTTCTACAGGATTGTTCCAAGCGATGCCCTACAAGGTCAGGCAGCTGCGGACATGATTGCAGCATCGGGCGTCAACAACACCGCAGTAATCCACATGACGAACAGCTACGGCGCAGGCTTAGCAGACGCAGTTGTGGCCAACTTAGGAGCAGAGAACGTCTGCTTGCAAGCAGGCTACGAGGAGACCGCCACAGATTTCCAGGCAGCAGTCCAGGCTGTAATTGATGCTGGATGCGACTCCGCGTTCCTAGCCTCTTACTCAGCAGACGGTGCCATGATCGTAGAGACCATGGCAGGACTCGGGGCAGCAATCCCGACCTTCAGCGCTGACGGAATGGCAGGCGAAGCTGCTCTGAACGACTACTCGGCACCAGCAGCAGCCAACCTGTTACAGGTCACCAAGCCCAGGGCAGCAGCCGCAGGCGCAGGTGTCTTCGCAGCAGCTTGCGCAGACGACGCAGTCTGCTCTACCGGAATCTACCAGTCAGAGGCTTACGACACTGTCATGATGATTGGACACGCTGCAATGATGGAGGACGGAGCCAACATGGCTACTCACATCGAGATGGTCGGCAACGGTTACGCTGGTGACAGCGGAACTCACACCTTCCTAGCCAACGGCGATGTCGGCGGCTCTGGATACGACGTCTGCACCTTCCACCACGTGCCTACATACGGCGAGTACTTCAACTGCGACAGGATGTGGGACGCTGCTGGCGGCCTCTCAGCCGTTGAGTTCGCAGGAACCACTGTCAAGATAGGTTTCCTGAACGACGCTACTGGTCCAATCGCCGTTTACGGCCCTGGTTTCGTGTCAGCCTCCCAGATCGCACTGGGACTAGCCAACACAATCGGGTACAGCAACGGCGTGCAGTTCGAGCTGGTATACGCTGACTCGGGTTGCGACTCCACAATGGGTGGAACGGCAGCCCAGTCACTAGTCGACGCTGGAGTCTGGGCAGCAGTCGGAGCAGCTTGCTCCGGAGCTTCCATGGCCGCTAACGCAGTTCTCTCTGCAGCAGGGATCCCACAGATCTCCTACGCAAGCACCAGCCCCGCGCTAACAGATGACTCGCTTTACCCCAATTTCTTCAGGGTCGTACCGAGCGATGCCTTCCAGGGCGCGGTCGTTGCTGATGTGATGACAGCCGACGGGCAGGACAACGTTGCCGTGGTCCACATGACCAACGCATACGGTGCTGGACTGGCAGACGCTTTCGTGGATAACATGAACGCTTCTCACGTTTGCACTCAGGTTGGCTACGAGGAGACCACGACAGACTTCGCTACCATGGCCCAGGCCGTGGTAGACGCAGGATGCACATCCGTTCTACTCGTGTCCTACGCCACTGACGGCGCGGGGATCATCGAGGAACTGGCAGGTCTTGGATACTCAGGCGCCATCTACGGCGCTGACGGCATAGCAGAAGAGGGTCTGGCTGCAGGAATGTCCGACACCACTCTGGTGAACGGCATAATCGCAACCAAGCCCGCTGCAGCTGGAACCCCAGGAGCGGTAGCAATGGTCTTCTCGGCCCTTTGCGCCCAGTCCACTGACTGCGCTGGCGGGATATACACCGCCGAGGCATTCGACGCAGTGACCATCGCTGCGTTCGCGGCCTTTACAGCTCTGGCGACCCCAGGATTGGCAGCCCAAGACGCTGTCATGGGAACAGGACAGGGATGGAACGGTGCCAGCGGCACACTCAGCTTCCTGGCAAACGGCGACGTACCCGCTGCAGGGTTCTGCATCGGAGAGTTCTCCACTGCCACCGATGGCACGGTCTCCTACGACTGCGCTAGAAGCTGGGACCCAGTCAACGGCATAACCGCCGCCACGACTGAGTAATCGGGAATACGAAAAGCAGTGCGGCGGGAAAAAACCCGCCGCACTGCCCCAACAGTTATGCCACCTCGTGCACCGGTTCCGTTAGAAGCATGAGTCAGGAAGAGAAGGAGGTCCGGGATCGGATTAATCCCGTGACCGGGGTCAAGGCGGGCGAGGATAATCAGACTCGGGATGAACCACTTCGATCTAGATCCTTGGACAGATTCTCCGAACTTCCAAGGTGGACCAGGAGAGTAATCTTCGCCACAGTTCTCTTCATTGATGCGAACTTGCTAGGATTACTGAACGGGTTCGGATCCCTGAATATTCTAGACAAGATTGTAGGGGGTGGTCTTCCCAATGACTTGGTCTGGATCCTACAAGTAGTACAGTCAATCACAGCGGGATTCGTAGTCGTGAAGGTTCTATTCGATGACGCTCCTCGTGGAATTCCCAGAACAACCGCACTGATATCGTCTCCTCTGTTCATGGTGGCACTTGTATTCCTCACGCTCGATTTTCTGATGCAGGGCCTTGCCGTAAGTGCCTCCTTCACTCTAGATTTCGTATCCATAGGCACAGGAACTCTGACATGGTCATCCACATATCTGGCTATAGCAATAGGACTCACACTCACTTACAAAGTGCAGAAGTATGGAAACTTCGCACAATCAGAACTTTTCATGCTGGGCATGTACCTTGCGGTGATCATGACTTGGACTGACTTTTTGTTCCCTATGTCCAGTCTTTCTACATCCCAGGAAGGAGTTCTTACTTGGTCCGTCTTCATTTTCATTCTGATTGCAGCTTTCGTACTAACCGGGTTTGCTGGCATCATCATAGACAGACTGGTTTACCGGGATTTCCGAAAGAAGGGGGCAAGCCCTCAGGTCATGATGATCGCATCTCTGGGTGTAGCACTTATCCTCCGAGCCATCACCTACCTCAGGTTCGGAGCTGGGAGGCAGATTTTCGAGCCCGAGGGAGATTGGAGGAGACCTGACCTATCATGGGAGATTCCGACCACGAAGATGCGATTCAACCTAGGAGATAGATCAGTGGCTGAGGGCAGAACGTACACTACATGGGAGTGCGAGCAGACAGGATTAGATGCATCAACAGGAGAACCCATCCTCTCTAGAATTGTAACTGAGACGTCCAAGCCCGCTTGGGAGGTATACGACATCACGTTCAACTGCGCCCAGGCAACTACCAACTACGTCTACTACAAGGGAGTGGTGCCATTCGTAATTTTCAGTGCCGTGCTTCTATTGATCCTTCTTCTGAACAAGACCAGGCTGGGCAGGAGGATGAGGGCAGTGGCCGATAACGAGGAGCTGGCAGCAAGCAGTGGAATCAACGTGGAGAGAGTCCACATGGTCAGTGCCTTCCTTTCAGCAGGTCTTTCGGGAATAGGGGGGGCCGTATTCGCACTGACCCTGAGATTCAGTCCGGAAACGGCATTCACACTTCTCCTTCCATCATTCGCGATCATAGTGTTGGGCACCATAGGATCCGTTCCAGGAGCATTGGTTGGCTCGATAGTCGTTGGATTTGTCAGGGCACTCTCCGGCCCAGTAACAATCGGAATAGGATACCCTCTTGGTAGGTCGGGATTAACAAATCTCGACTCTATGATGCCGTATATTTTCCTAATTGCGATCCTAATGATAATGCCCAAGGGGATAGGCGATGCTTACGAGAAGTGGAAGATAGAGAGGCTGAGGAAGAGGCAGAAAGAAGACTCCGTTCGGGACATAAAGATAGCAGCCGCATTGGCCATACTCCCTACTGGCATTCTCGGACTTCACCATTGGTGGAGGAATCGGCCAAACAGAATGCAGAACTTCTCCATCGCTACCTTTTCTGCTTATGTATTCCATAGATTCAGCGATTTCGTGGGGAAGAACTCGTTAGCCGATGGCTCGTGCTCTGAAGACTGTCTTGCCAACGCCTCAGCGGAAACAAACCTCGCCTTAGTCACGGGTAGGAACGACGGTACTCTGCTTTTGGAGGACTCCCCCCACTTTGATACCGAAGTTTCCGAAATTGACTCCTCATGGTTCGATTTGTTCAGGTTCGAGATCGACTTCGTTAATTTCATCGTCGACTTTGGGGACGTTATTTGGCCCACAGCAATCGTAGCCATCTGGATTTACTCTGCATATGAGGGTTTCAGGATGCTATCGGGCAAGGAAGAGCCAATCGAGTGGCCCTCTTTCAAGTTACAGGGCGACTCTTCTCTATCAATGGCGACTCTGCAAGTGAGAAGAAAAATGTCAGAGTTGAATAATAAGCACAAGAATGCCTTGGAAGCGGCAGCATCACGGGTCCGACCCCTCCTTGCGAGCATCTATACTAGGACTTCAGAAATTAGCGGAAGGGCCTACTCATCTGTCACCGATGCCTCAGACAATGTATTCGGGCCGAAGTTCTCGGTTGAGAGGAGGAAAGCCGAGCTTTACGGTAGAGAGAGCCCATTCGGATCATGGGCACTCTTCCTAATTCTGATGTTGATACTGATCATGTTCCTGGCTTGGTTACCAATCGCCGAGTCTGACGACTTCCGATTCAAGAAGACCCTACAGGTCTCAAACGTCCTTCTGACACTATCCGTTTTCCTATTGATGTCCTTATCATTAAATCTGCATACTGGCTACACGGGAATGGTCAATTTCGGGGTCATCTTCTTCGTCTCAGTAGGCGCTATCTCTGTAGGGGTTCTGACTGCTCCGGAGAGGCTCCATGGGTATGAATGGGGCATTCTCCCAGCTACAATTTTCGGAGTAGCACTAGCCGGCGCTCTTGGGTGGGCGCTGGCATATCCCACAGCTCGACTCAGGACGGATTACTTCGCAATAGTGACCATCTCACTGGGTGAGATCGTCAAAGTCCTCCTGCAGGGAGAGCCCCTGCTACGAGTAGGATCGGTAGGGTCCGCAATAGGGATTGCCTCTTACCCCCTACCATTAGAGAACTGGTGGTTTTGCGGCTCCAGGACTCCTGGTCCAGATACGCCATGGGCTGGACCAAACGATTGTCTTTCGGATGTAGAACTAACGGACACCCCAGCAGTCTTCGTCGGGGAACTTCTCGGTCTGGGACAACCAGCCCCCTACTTCTTCGTTCTGATGCTTCTGTCGGTTGTCGCTGTAGTGGTAGTCTGGAGACTACTCTCTGTGCTCATTTCCTCCCCCTGGGGACGCGTTTTGAAGGCAATCAGGGAGGATGAAGAGGTAGCCCAGCACCATGGTCATGACGTTCTGAAACACAAAGCGTCGAGCCTGGCCTTGGGGGCTGCTATTGCAGGCCTAGCCGGTGCATTCTGGGCTTGGAAGCTGACTGCTTTCGAACCTGGTTTCATGGCGCCTGCACGCTCCACTTTCCTAGTTTGGGCCGCCTTCGTAATAGGGGGGAGATCGAATAACAGAGGCATGGTCGTGGGTGCGTTCATCATCGTTCTGATGGAGTTCGTCTTCAACGTGCTGGCAGTGGGCCAGGGTTCACCTGACCTGCCGCTACATACTACAGCAGACAGGATCGACAGTCTTTTTGCTTGGCTCGTGACGAGTCAGTGGGAGGTTTTCCGGATATTCGCTATAATCGCACTTGTCGGTATGGCGACCAGATCGGAAAAGCTCATTGATATCGGGGCCTCGGGCGCTGCTATCTTCGCATTCGCCGCTGTTGCACTCGGCCAGAGGTCAATCGACGAGTCATACTACGGGGGTGTCGTCACCGCTGACATGCTATACGTCAAGATACTCCTAATCGGTTGCCTCATGCTGTTCTCACTGAAGTACAATCCAAAGGGTCTGCTACCAGAGGTGCCCGTGAGACCATCCAGACCGGAGGAGGTGACTGGCGGTGAGTAATGTCCTCGAAGTCTCTGGACTCAGGAAGGAGTTCGGTGGACTAGTCGCCGTCAGGGACGTCTCTTTCACTGTCGGAAAGGGGGAGTTCGTAGGGCTTATCGGACCAAACGGATGTGGAAAGTCCACGACCTTCAACTGCATCAGTGGTCTCCTGGAGAAGACATCGGGTAGCGTCGAGATATTCGGGGAGGACGCCTCCGGATTAAGACCAGACCAGATCCAGAACCTAGGGATGACGCGGACCTTCCAGCACACCAATCTCTGGAGAGAGATGACAGTGATAGAGAACCTCCTAGTTCCTCCTAGGGGGCAGTTCGGCTCCTCAATCAGAGAATTGGCTAGGTCACTCCTCCTCCCGAAAAACCAAGCCGAACAAGGACGCCTGTCTAGGGCATTCGAGGTCCTAGACCAGCTAGAGGTTCCGCACATGGCACACAATCTGACTAGCGAGCTCTCTGGAGGACAGAGCAAATTGGTGGATATTGGCAGATCAATGATGGGCGAACCAAGGCTTCTTCTTCTCGACGAACCAGTAGCAGGAGTTGCCGGACCACTGGCTATGAAGATATTCAACAACCTCAGAAAGATAGTGGACGAGACCGGCATCACCATACTGATTATCGAGCATAACATGGACTTCATCCTCAGACAGGGTGTGGATAGGATCATAGTGATGAACGAGGGAAGGGTTCTGATGCAAGGAACGCCCGACGAAGTTCGCAACAACAGAGCAGTAATCGAGGCGTATCTTGGTGCTGCTGGAGAATCGGAGGGCGAAGAAGAGTGACGCGTGTCTTGGAGGTTAGCGGTCTTGAAGGTGGCTATGGCACAGTACAGATACTCTACGGGATAGACATGTACGTAGACGAAGGTGAATTCGTAACAGTGATCGGACCGAATGGATGTGGTAAGTCAACCTTCATCAAGACCATCTTTGGAATCGCTACATACTATCGAGGAGGCATTCAATACAGGGGCCAGGAGGTCTCTGGATGGAGGACCGATCAGCTAGTTAACCACGGTATCGCCTATGTTCCACAGGTGGACAACGTCTTCCCATCTCTATCGGTTTTAGAGAACCTCCAGATGGGCGGGAACTCACTATCGCAGGGAGTTCTAGCAGAGAGGATAGAGCGGTCCCTAGAGATGTTCCCTGACCTTAGGAACAGGGAGTACGATCTAGCCGCC
>CEWK01053268.1_pt1 | contig 61061 bp, 63 predicted proteins | sample 531431 | NCBI WGS metagenome assembly CEWK01 (sample SAMEA2623059, study PRJEB7988) | marine metagenome | isolation source: saline water (ENVO:00002010), including
ACTAGTTTACCAGTTGTCTGACAAGGCAATGCTGGGTAGCCACGCTCCATGCGGATAAGAGCTGAAAGCATCTAAGCTCGAAGTCGCCCGAAAGACGAGGCACCTCAGGGGACTCGTAAAAGACGAGATTGATAGACAGCGGGTGTAAGCACCGAGGTTTCGACCGAGGTGTTCAGCCCAGCTGCACTAATCCCCCGAGCATCAAGAATTCACATATTAAGCCCTGTGTGGGCCTCTGTTCAATCAAGCATATCAATTCACACTTCGAAAGAAAGTTGCGCACGGCCATAGCGGAGGGGTAATACCCGGTCCCATATCGAACCCGGAAGTCAAGACCTCCTGCGTCGATTCCTGTACTGTGGTGCGAGAGCCCACGGGAACGATCGTCGCTGTGCCTTCTTTCTTTCTAGAATACTGGAAACAGTGTTTTATCCCCGCAAAAAATTATTCATCTAACCCCTATGAGGAAAGATACGGAGTGGTAAATTGGGAATTTCTACCGGTGATATTCTGGGTCACAGCCAAGTCGGCGTTTACTTATCTGTAATCGGTGATGTATTATTTGTCCCAAGATCACTTGGGTCAGATGCAATGGAGGAAATCGGAAGTGCCTTCGATATCGAAACATATCCATTCATGGTAGGAGGATCCTCGTTGATTGGGAGTCTTTTGAAGGGAAACAGCAAGGGAATCGCAGTAGCTGACATTGCCACGGAAGAAGACCTCGATGAGCTAACAAGCTTTGGAGACGTTGTAGTTATGCAGAGCGGTGTCAATGCCGCAGGAAATCTCGTCGAATGTAATGAAATGGGTGCGATTGTAAGTCCAGTAGTCCCACCAGGTGTAGATGGAGTTGAAATGATCGGTGAAGTACTGGGCGTTAATGCAGTAAGGAGTAAAGTCGCGGGACATGACACAGTTGGAAGTATGTTGGTGGCCAATTCCAATGGGGCGCTAGCTCATCCAGATATTACAACAGATGAGGCAAAGCTCATTGAGTCTACCTTAGGAGTTCCAGTTATGGTAGGGACGGTCAGTTTTGGATCCCCCTTTATTGGTGCGGGTTGCGCAGCTAGCGATACACATGCAATGGTGGGTACTGGTTCAACTGGACCTGAGATGAATAGGATAGAAGATGCGCTGGGACTAATTTGATTATATTGCTGTTGGAGCTACGTGGTCATCGCCTTTTTCATCGGTTTCTCTAACTCTGTTCCAAACTGATTTCATCAATTCATCATGGCATTTATTACAATAAGTAAATCTCTTGTAAGCCTCTCGAAATGAGTAGGCCTTGTTCCCCGTAGCAACAAGGAATCCTTTGGGCGATAATCGACTAACCACACTCCCTTCTGAGGAGCACTGGGGAAAGTCGCATTTGACCATACTCCGGCCTGCAGGCATTAGCTATTGAAATCTCTCTATCTAGAATCGTCAATAGGCGGCTCAATTACCATTAACGGAGAATTTGCCTCGATGCTATCTCCCGGTTCACAATTCAATTCAGTAATTTTCCCAGAAACAGGGGCCTGAATTTCATTCTGCATCTTCATGGCTTCTAGAATCATTATGACATCCCCTTCGGAGACAATATCATTCCGACTCACTGAGATGGAAATAATTTTTCCTGGAATTGATGACGACACTACTCCTGACCTCTTAGCCTTTCTAGCTCCCTTCTTTTTCTTAGGAGGCAGTGATCCCCCTTTACTGCTATCTACCTTGACGGAGAATATCTTGCCTTCTACTTCGACCTTCCAAAAATCCCCCTCCCTTGCAATGAAGACTTCAAAATCCTCTCCATCGACATTTACTTTCCTTTTGTCGCTCATTAGATCACCTAGAGGTACTCCTCTTCGACTTAGCCCTGAACAGATTCCTTCTGCCAATAATTACTCTTCGATGGTCTCTGGCCCACTCATTGCCCCTATTTCTCTGTGGAGACGGCTGAATAAACTCTCCCCCTTCCTCTTCCAGAATAACAGCAACCATCGCTATCAACTTTAATTTAAGCAATCTACTATCGTCCAAAAAAACACCTCAAAGCGGAATATTCCCATGTTTTCTAGCTGGCCTGGCCTCTTCCTTTTCTAGTAGTGCACCGAGTGCCTTGGCCATGACGGAACGCGTCTCACTTGGTTGAATGACATCATCAAGGTATCCAAGAGATGCCGCACGATATGGGTTAGCAAAAGTATCTTCATAGTCACCTACTAGCCTCTCTCTCTCCTGTTCAGGATTTCCAGAAGAGGCGATTCTCCTTCTATGAATAATTTGCACCGCCCCCTCTGCTCCCATAACTGCTAGTTGTGCAGAGGGCCATGCGACGTTGTAATCCCCCCTGATGTGTTTGGAAGACATAACATCGTAAGCACCTCCGTAAGCCTTCCGTGTAATCACAGTCAATTTAGGAACCGTAGCCTCGGCATATGCATATAGTAACTTAGCGCCATGTCTGATTATCCCTCCCCACTCTTGGCTGGCACCAGGAAGGAAACCAGGAACATCGACAAAGGTTAGAAGGGGGATATTGAATGAATCGCAAAATCTTACGAATCTAGCCGCCTTAATGGATGCATCAATGTCCAAGCACCCGGCAAGAAAATTAGGCTGATTAGCAACCACTCCAATAGTATGTCCTCCCAATCTAGCAAATCCGACTACTATGTTCATCGCATATTCTGACTGGACTTCTAAGAATGCCCCCTCATCTACTGTCTCTTCTATTGCCACAATGATATCATACGGCTCTTTGGGATTATCTGGAACTAAACTTTGCAACCTCTGACAGGCCCTATCAATTGGATCCCTAGTTGGTAAAACAGGAGCTTTCTGAAGATTATTTGAAGGCAACATACCAATCAGCTCCCTTGTCAACTCCAAGGCTTCTTCATCGTCTACCGCAGTGAAGTGAGTCACACCAGACTTTGTGGCATGAGTCGAAGCCCCTCCCAAATCCTCAAAGGAAACCTCCTCGTTAGTCACCGTCTTGATGACTTCCGGTCCGGTGATGAACATATGGGATGTCCCATCCACCATGATTACAAAATCAGTAATCGCCGGAGAGTAGACTGCTCCTCCTGCACAGGGACCCATAATGACCGAAATTTGGGGAATAACGCCACTTGCTCTTACGTTTCTGAAGAATATTTCCGCGTAAGATCCGAGGCTAGCGACACCCTCCTGTATCCTCGCACCACCACTGTCATTTAGGCCGATGACTGGAGATCCAGTTTTTAGTGCCATGTCAAGAATTTTGCAAATCTTCAGACCATGCATCTCTCCGAGAGAGCCACCGTATACTGTAAAATCTTGAGCAAAGCAGTACACTGTCTTTCCCCCTATTGTGCCATGCCCACACACCACACCATCTCCCGGGATTACATTCCTATCCATATCAAAGTCCCTGCACCTATGCTCAACCAAGGGATCCACCTCCATGAAAGACCCATCATCTAAGAGTAGATCTAACCGCTCTCGAGCCGTTAATTTTCCCTTTGAGTGCTGTGCTGATACCCTAGCTTGACCGCCTCCTGCTATGGCCTGTGCCTTACGCCTCCGAAGCTCTTCAACGCGTGCGTCTTCTGCACTCATGTACTTCGATATGCTGGGACGTCAATATGTCTTACTAATGAAAACGTGAAAATATGGCCTGCGGTTGCTTCAAGGAGGGTCACCGGTTCGCATATTCGATACTATGAAGATAGTAATGGCCAAACCGGGCCTTGACGGCCATGATCGAGGTGCAAAAGTAATCGCCAGATCACTAAGGGATGGGGGTCATGAAGTCGTGTATACTGGCCTTAGGAGGACTCCTGAAGAGATTTCAAGAATTGTAATGGATGAAGATGCAAATGCTCTTGGACTCTCAACATTATCCGGAGCTCATGACGTTTTAGTACCACGAATCTGTGAACTTCTCAGAGAAACAGGAATGGGCAATGTAATGGTTTTCTTGGGAGGGATAATACCCGATAGAGATCGTGAAAGTATGTTCTCCAGTGGCGTGAGGGCAATTTTTGGACCGGGATCAAGAACTGATGATATCCTGTCCTTCCTAGATGAGGCTAACTCAAGAGTTGAGTCAGGTGCTACCATTGGAGTCGGTGATGGAGATGGGTGGCGTTGGAATTGATGGATCAAGACTCCCTCCTAAAATCAGCAGCTAACGGCAATAGAAGAGACTTGTCAAGACTTTTAACTTATGTAGAAAGAGGTATTAAGCTCAATTTCCCCGAGAATACCCCTACAAGGGAATCATCGGTCATTGGAATAACCGGCCCTCCAGGAGTTGGGAAATCATCTCTAATAGGAAGAATAATCAGTTATTGGAATTCAAGGAACCAGAAAGTAGCGGTTCTAGCTATTGACCCCTCATCCCCAAGGTCAGGTGGGGCTTTGTTGGGGGACCGAGTAAGGATGGAATCCGCTGACTCCGGAGAATTGGTTTATGTGAGATCACTTTCTACTGGAGGTCATCCAGGTGGGTTGTCATCATCATTGATTTCGATGATTGAACTACTATCCTACTGTGGATGGGAGAATATAGTCATTGAAACAGTTGGATCAGGTCAGTCCGAAATTAAGATAGTTGCATTCGCAGATAAAATCATCCTTGTTGATGGCCCAGATAGGGGAGATATAATCCAGGCCGAAAAAGCAGGTATCATCGAACTAGCAGATATTATAGTGATTAACAAATCAGATCTTCCGGGGGCTACTAAAGCTGCCGAATCAATACGGTCTTCTCTCTCGTTTACTGACGAAAAGAAATCTCCGGATGTTATCCTCGTCTCTGCACAGATGAACGATGGAATAAATGAAATGATGGATTTAGTGGAGAATTGTGAATCTCCGGATTGGAGAGAGAGGATAAAAATACAGGAAAGATTAATTTCACTCTGGGATTATCGTCTATTATCGTCTCCCAATTTGAATCGGATCATAAACGAATTACAAACCGGAAGTATTTCACTTGATGATGCTCTGGAGAAAATAGCTAGGTGAATGAATGAACGATCCTCTCAGGCCATTCGATACAGATCATGTCAAGCACTCCATCGGAGGATTCACAGGACACGCACTCAGAAGGGCCACTCATATGGTAATGGCAATAATTCCACTCATTTACTATGCCAGAGGTGTTGAAATTTCTGAATATTTGGGGATGAACCCACATCAATTAGTTAGTAGTATAATTATCACTCTAATAGTTATAGAAGCCCTGAGAATAAAGATGGGAATTGTGGTAATAGGCCAACGTGAATACGAGGCTAAACAGATTTCTGCACTTGCATGGGGAGGTTTTGCAGTAGCACTAGCCCTGTTAATTGCACCAGACAATGGAAAAACAGGCCTTGAATCCGGACTCTACGGCATTCCGCTGATATTCGGTCTGACATTTGTAGATCCGATTATGGGTGAAATAAAGAGAAAGAAGCAGGATCTAAAATTAGCAATTTGGGCAGGAATGTTAACCTCATATGCTGTATGGATTGGGTGTCACTTCTGGATCGGAACACCACTGGTTATCTCGCTACTTTTGGCCCCTCTAACGGTTTTAGGGGAAGTGCCTTCGTTGAAGTATATTGACGACAATGCAACAATGGTCCTCATACCCCTGGCAGCGCTAATGATTTTGCTTCCCATAATTTGAAGCATGCCCAGATGGGTATATTTACATTCAAAACTATCTTGGGTTATTTATGGACGAGCCAGCTGAAGATGAATTGAACCAGTCTACCTATCTAGTGGTCTGGGCTATTGCCTCACTTGCGTCCTTGGCCGTTTTCATCATTTATTTCTGATTGCCTGAATCCCTCTTCTTCGAGCATTCGGAGTTTTCCCTCTGGCCCTCCCCGACCAGAGTAACCACCGACTCTTCCATCCGAACGAATCACTCTATGGCATGGAACAAAGGGGGCATACGGGTTCGCTGCACATGCATTAGCAACTGCTCTGGATGAGCCAGGTTTGCCAATAGCATCAGCAATCTGCTTGTACGTCCTGGTTTCTCCAGGAGGAATAGAAAGTAATTCCCTCCAAACTAGTTTCTGGAAGGAAGTCCCATTCATTTTTACTACTCTTCCTCTTCAAATCCGGATGCACGATACCCCTCGTCCATTCCAACTATCTCATAATTCGAGGGGAAAAGGGCTATTGCCACACCTCCAATCATACACCCAAGGCCAAGTAAGAACTGCCCAGTAATCATCATCTCAAGGGCTATAGCGACTAATATTAAACCTCCAATATTGGATACCCAAACCAAGTTTTTGAATGTGGATAATGATACTCCTGTGGTCCTCTCTGTCCTCTTGGGTCCAAATTCTGCGCCGAATCTGATAGGGTCTTCATCACTCAATCTATCACCTGTCTATCATTAGTATTGCATCCGTGGGGCAAGCAAGAACGCACAACTGGCATCCAGTACACGGGTCCCTCAGAATCTTCGCTTTCCTGTTTACCTCGATATTTAGGATGGGACTGGCAAGTGGAGTATCGTACAGCTCTATGGCATCATCATCACAGACGATCGTACATTGATCGCACCCGATGCACTGCTCTTCCTTAACCCACGCAACAGCATCCTCCCCACCCTTTAACTTAGCTTGATCTTCAGATCTTCTAGCATCCAGAAGAATCTTGATCCTCCGTTGCTCAGATTTCCTCCGCGCCACGAGATCTCTAATGTCCGTCACGAAAAACCCCCCATGCTCCTTCTTCTCAACGCTACGGTCCAAACATCACTAATTTAACCATGTTTCGCTAGCTAGTAACATGGTAGCCTACGAGAAGCACTGGATATACGATCCTATGTGTTGGATAGGCCTAACGCAGGGGACATTGATTTGGGTTTTGATGAGCATATATCTTTCCCCTGAGATAGCATGGATTTCATTTGCTTGTGGGGGACTAATAGGCTTCTTTCTTTGGCTTATTGCACTTGGCTATCGCCAAATACAAGTAGCGAAACTAACCTTGTATGGCATAGCAATAAATGCATTATTGGCCGTATTTTCAGGCTGGTTGGCTTTCGGTTAGAGCTCACTTATTTTTCCCTGCCTCGACCTGCCTGGCTAGGAAGCTAACGACATCCAATATCTCAAAGTCATGTCTTGGATCTCCTTCGAACTTTAGACACTCGAAGTGGGAAACACACTTTGGACAGGACGTTAGCATGATATCCGCTCCTGTCGCGTTCACCTCTTCGAATCTCTGGACTCTCAAAGCCCTACTATTCTCATTACAGCTCATCATACTGGAAACGCCACAGCAAAGTGCGTCTTCGCCATGATGCTCCATCTCTACTAGGTTAACTCCTTCTACACTAGATATTAGGTCTCTTGGCTGGTCATAGATGTTCATTTGCCTACCTAGTCTGCACGGATCATGGAAAGTGACAGTAACATCATCATCCGATTGTAGATTCATATCAAAGCCATTCTCTACCAGGAATTCAGTGGTATGCATCACTTTCATGTCCTCCAACTCATAGTCTAAGGCAAATGTTCTGAAGCACTCAGCGCAAGATGTCACTAAAGTATCAATCCCGCTCTCCCCCAGCTTCTTCTGATTATACGCCTTGAGCTTCTCAAAGACTTCTGTCATTCCTTGCCATTTCTGATCGTGACCACAGCACTTCAAGAAATCCCTACCTAGGTAAGTGACGTCTTCGCCCATCTCTTCGAATAGCGTGAATGCGGATGTTGTAGCATCACCTAGATTCATGGAACCTTCGTTCACGTGACTGAAAATCATTTCTTGGTCTAAGTAGTCGACGCATCCTGGGTAGTATCCGATGTTTGAATCAATTGGATACTCATCTATTGACATGAAGTATCCGTCCGCGTCTTCCTCTGCTTCAGCGGCTAGAACTGCCTGTAGTACGGTATGAGGAATTTCAGTAGCAGGAGGGCCACCAACTATCATATTCCTCCTGATATCAACATATGAGTCATAATCCACTAGTTGGGGGCAGGCGTTGGTACAGGCAGAGCACGTTAGGCAGGAATACAATGGAACCCCGTCGTCTTCATTGTTCCATGTATTGTAGATGATGTTCAGCTTATCTCCAGAGTTGAACAGCCTAACTGGACAAGCGTCATCACACAGATCGCAGCCGTAGCACTTGTTCATCTCGTATTCGTAACCTCTCGCCATGCTTCTCATAAGCATGAACACCATAGCACCGACTCCCAAGCAGGGTATGAATAACGAATAAATCAATTTCGCATCAAGACTCTTCGGGTTCTTGTGATAGGTAGGATTCTTCAGGTACATCGTGGACATGGTCTCGAGATCCAGAGATGACTCCGACCTGACTAGCGAGGTGCCATCATCATTCAAGAGCAGAGGCTGGTATGCCACGACAGATAAGCTGGTAATTACTTCTACAGACTCGTTGATGCCTTGTGAGGTGGTCGTGTAGGAAACACTGTAGGTACTCCCCGCATCTAGGTACATGGTATCCGAAACGCATCCTTCTGTACTCCAGATTTCAGTGCCTGACGAGTCAGTTAGAATCAAGCTCTGGGAATGGGTGCCAGCTCCTCTGACTGTAGTCCTGAAAAGACACCCAATATCCGCTGGAACTTCGGAAACTCCCAAGTCTTCTACTTCGAATGTCATACTTACTTCGTATGTGATCTCTGACCCATCTGCAGATCCAGGGAATGTCGCTTCATCCTCGGCCGAATTTCTGCCTGTGGTACTGTCAGCATGTCCATTATCTCCCGCGAAATCGATTATCTTGAATTTCGTAGGTTGGAAAATTCCCCAATTAGACCAGTGCGTTGCAGCAATTACACACCAATCAGAAGGATCTTCTTCTGATGACAAACCACTCCATGCAGCCAGTGCTGAGCTTTCCTCGTAAGGTATGCACTCGTCTTCCCAGTCAGCCCATACGTTCCCTTCATCCACATGTACTAGGGTGTCCGAAGGCTGAGCCCTGAGAGAATCCAGGTCATCGAGATCGTCCATAGCACCGAGCCCACCATAATCCCAAAAACCGTTCTCATACACTGGCCATGTGACAACAGATATCAGGACAGCGGCGATAAGGGATCCTACGGCAACTTGGCGACCTATCCTTGGGGTAACCCTCGAACCCACTGAGTTAAGTAGGAATTTTCTAGTAGGGAAATATATGACCGCAAATAAGAAAATTCCCGTGAGTATCCATGGAACTGCGTTGAAAACTTCAGCAGTCCAGGGGGCTTGTCTCCCGCACATTAACTCGGAATGAGCGCCAGTAAAGCAGTAGTCACTGCGATCCTTCGCATACAGGTCCAGGAAGATATTGATTGAGAAAACAGATATGAACCAGACATGGGCCAAATAAACAGCACCAGCTGTTGCAAACCACGGGTCTTCAACACCTCTCTTTTCCCTACCGGGCAGGAATGGAGGAAGGGCCAGAATGCCAACTGGAAGTCCTGTAATCGCGGCTCCCCACCATGCAGCATTCCAATCGATTACGGGTGTTCCAAAGAACTCGCCGATAGGTCCTGCTGGGATAACGAATTGAGGAAGATACTCACCCCATCTTAGGTATCCGTACGAAAAAAGGACGTACCAATCGGGGAATACGAAACCAGCTTGTGCGAATGGATCGGCGGCACTATGCAGTGGAGGAGGGATCAACCAGGAGTAGAATGCTATGGTCATAACGATGGAAGCAAAAATAATCGTGTCTCGAAGCACTTCGGTAGGCCAGAAAGGATGGCCAGTGATTGTCCTCCTCCTCTCGGTATCAGCTTCCAGAAGCTTGTTTCTCTCGCTGATGTAGGTATCAGCGATTCTACCAAATCTATCCATCATTCCCATTTATATCACCTCAATGTGGCTCCGCTATCCCTTGTGCCCAAACAATGAACAAATGTGCAAGAATGAGTGAAGTGACTACTACTGGAAGAATGAAGACATGGAGGAAGTACATTCTGGTGACCGTCTGTCCTGAGATTGTAGTCCCAGCGAACATAGCGGTAGCAACCCAACCTCCAATTAAAGGTGTACTATTTGCCATGTTGATTCCGATAGTTGCTGCACCGAATGCCAAGCTATCCCATGGGAGGAGGTATCCCGAGTAGCCGAAGAAAATTGTAAAGAACATCAATGCGACTCCGATTAACCAGTTTAATTCCCTTGGGTTCCTGTAAGCACCTGTGAAGTAAACCCTGCACATGTGGAGGAATACGGCGGCGACCATGAAATGTGTAGTCCAGTGATGTATGGATCTGATGATATATCCGAAAGGAAGTTGTGTCATTATGAACTCCATGCTACTGTATGCTGGAGTCGGATCTCCCTCTCCGCCAGGCACATAGTATAGTCCCAGGACAGTGCCAGTTAGAACCAGAATTACGAATGCCAGGAAGGAAATCCCACCTAAACAATACAGGGGATACCAGTACCATATTATCCTGAGCTTGTATTTCTCAGCATGACTCATCGGCATTTGCCTGTGCATACCGTAGTACGCATCTCTGCTCATTCCCCAGTAGTCCTGAATTCTGAATCTTGTATCTAGCCATGAGAATGCCCAGAGAAAGGACTTTTCTGCTAGGCCCATACTACTAGCACTTGTCTCCACCGCTCGTAGTATTTCTTTCCTTGGCATCTCCTCTCTTTCTTTCCTCAGGGTTAGTGCCACTATCACTACAACCAAGGTTATGAAGACCCATAGAAACCAGAATTGAATCATTTTATCACCTCAGTCGCAATATGTATACCAGTCTTTGAAATCGGGCAGAGCCTCTATCAAATCTCCGTTGAGAACGAATGGAATCAATGGCATCCCCATTGGTGCCGGGCCTCCGGCCCTCTTAATACCAATGAAATCGAATTCAGCACCACTCGATCTATTCCTAGCCCTGTTTTTCTCTATGACAGTAGGGTCGAATCTGGATGAGTGACAGATACAGAACAGTTTGCTTCCCCCAGAGTCAGTTCCGCTTGGAACCCATTGGTCTTCTGTAAATTCATTTGTAACCAGCTGCCACCCCGGGATGCAACAAAGGTGCGTACACCTTGAAAATATCAGTATCAGGTTGTCGTGTATGGAAAGAGACTGGTATTGAGGATCCTCATCTAACTCGTATCCAGAGCCTACATATGACCCGTCCGCGGTGTACCCATCCATAAATTGGAATCGTGGCTTGTCCTCAATTAGGGCACTGCCCTTGTTCTCTTCATGTGGTACATAAACTGCATTTACCGGCATTCCGGACCACACTCCCTGAGCAGCGGACATCCCAGTGGAGGAGCTAGAAGCCGCATCGACGAAAGATTGGTAGGTCATGGGCTCAAGATGCCTATCTCCATACCAGACACTATCTTCTGCGCCGGTGGGCACCCAGTACCTCACAGCAGTATCTCCCCCATCTGCTTCTGCCTCGCCCATTAGTAAGGCGGCAAACCCCACGCTCCCAATGCTGGCCACGGTAATCGCACCAGCGGCCGTATTGAAGGAGTGCCTCATGAACTCTCGTCTATCTATTAGACGACCCTCTCCGGAGGAATCTTCCGAGTTGGAAGAAGTATCTCTAAGTGTGAATTTCCTTGCCATGTTTACACCTTATACTCCTTCCATGACTCTGGATCCTTTGCAGTGATATACTTGTTTCTCCTACTCTTTACAATCACTATATCTGGCATGACGTACTTCATGTATATTATCCCCAGTATTATTATGGTGAGCAATAACATCCCCAAGAAGAAGGACAGCATCTGTTGATCCCATTTGTTGTATAGTCCATAAGAAAGGGAACCGGCCCAATACAGCGACCAAATTATCCCCCAGAGTCCTACTAAAATTATCAGCCATGAGTCTCCCGAAGGAGAGACGCTGGCTCTGACAATAGCACCGGCAGGAGCCTCGTTGAAAACTCCATGTTCGATTGCAGTTTCATAGGCTTCCTCTGAAAGGGAGATTCCATCAAGGGCATCTCTTGCATCTTCTACGCTCACCTTTCCCGATGCTACTTCTCTGAGCATCTTCATCACTACATCATCTTTCATCACTGATCACCTCTCCTCTGGTGTTTTATCCTCAGTCTCAGGAGATTACTCCTGCCCTCATAATGCCTGGAGAATCCATACCTCAACATCAATCCGCAAAAGACAATCACAATAACAACAGCTGCGAATCCGAGAAGACCCAGCCAGTGCGCCCTCATACCGGCTCCCATGTGGTGTAGGTCCACTCCTTCTTCCACAGGTGCCGGTGGCTCTATGTCACCATTACCCACGAATACGGTTCGAGTCCCTCCAAAATCACCCTCATCTATGGAGGCACTTAGCCTGTTCCACCTGTCCAGTTGTGAGGGAATTCCATCACCGTTGACCGAGTTCCCTGCTAGCCATATCGTGACAACGCCGGTACCCTCGTCTGGAGCAGTCCAGGTGATGTGCCAAGTTCGGTCAGAAACCTTTGATCCTGAATTACTGTGAGTGAGCGTGGTAGGATCGTCTTCCCAATTGTACATTAAGGATTCAAATCCAGCTGAGGCAGACAAGGAGCCTTCGCTAACTCTCATGGAGAATCCACCAGTATGGGAAGATGTGTCTGCAACAGGGCCTCCAATGATTTGAATTGACATTTCATAGGAGTCTCCTGGTTGATACCGATGAGGGACATCGGTCAATATTAGAGTAACAGAATTATCTGGCTCCTCAGCATGACATGTGCACCCCGCAAGCGCCACATCTCCCTCATTATTCGCATCGCCTCCTATGCCTGTAGGATTAGCCTGTGACCCGCCTGCCGTTAACACAGCAACAATAGTGATGGCCAGTACCTTCCTCACGGTAAGCACACTCGACGTCATCCACAACACCTTTGATGTAGTGGCCACCAGAAAGGGGGCTATTAACGTTGCATTGCCCCACTGTCTGTATGTCACACTAAACAGGCCATTTCTGATAGCATGCCGTCACACCAAACTAATATGCCATGTCTAAGAGGGAGTGATATGTCAGGGCCCGTTTGGAGGAATGTGTACAATCTTAGCGAGGACCAGATATCGAAACTTGACGAGGCCGAGGATCTTATGGAAATGATGAGAATCGGTCAGGCTGAAAAAATACTCGTTGAACTACTTGAGCAAGAACCAGAATGCATTCCGGTGCTGAACGTTATGGCACATCTCCAGGGCAGATATTTATCAGACTTCGAGGAAGCCGTAAAACTCTATGACAAGGTACTCACAATAGAACCTGACAATGCATGGGCGAGAGATGAGAGAAGACGTTACACTAGATATTCCAATTATGATTGAGCAATTCTATACACCTACCCCATACTCGAGGTTTGTGAATGACGGAGAGATCCTAATAGCCGGGGTAGGAGGCTTGGGTTGTATATGGGCTATTGAGGCTCATTCAAGATGTTCTGAATTATCCGAGTTACTGTTGATCGATGCCGATGAGAACTCTTTCGAAGGAGCTAATGAGGCCAATTGCTTGTATCTCGATGCAGGAGGAGAGGGCAGAGGCGCTGCCGCGCTACCTTCAATGGCAACACACAGGCTGAGAAATGGTATTGACTCAATATCTTCCCTACTTGAAGAGGCTGAGGTGCTAATCCTATTGACCGGCTTGGGAGGGGGAATGGGGTCCGGTGCTTCGGGGGAACTGGCAAGAATAGCTAACCAATACGGTTGCATGGTTCTTTCTATCGCGGGCCTTCCTTTTGCCGAACAGCCACTAAGGTGCGCCATTGCTGAGGCGGCAATCCCTTCATTGGACACGAATTCTAGCGTGTGTATCAGAGTCAGTATGGAGAGATTAGCCTGGCAGTCCAAGAGCAGGAAGGCAAATTGGATGACTGGTTCAGGTTGGATAGCGGAACTCGTTGAAGGACTCGTTACGACCCTGGCTAGTGTCGGAAGAATAAATCTGGATCTAATGGATATGAGAGCAATAATTAACAAAGAAGGAAATGCTACTTTAATAGTTGGAACAGGGTTATCTGAGAATCCCAAATCAGTAGTCGAGATGGCCAGAAATTCACCTCTAAATGACATTCCAGTAGAAGGGGCGAAAGGTTGTATGATTCAAGTCGAAGGAGGCCCGGATATGACTCTAGCACACCTGACAGAATTAACCGACTCATTCGTATCATCCATGGACCCGGATTGCCAGGTCATCATGGGAGCCAGAGTTAGTGATGAGATGGTAGGTAGGCTAAGGCTCGTCGCAGTAGTTAGTGGGATTTAGGCTTCATTAATTAACTGAAATCCCCTCTCGTATTCATGGCTAGGGTCAGTAAGGCCAACAGGGGAAAAATTAGATGGATAGGCCTGCACATCAGTCAGATACCCATTTCTAGAGCCATATTGGAAGATAATTTAGGTAAGATTATGGGCAATATCAATTGGAAATTATTTGATTTTATTGATCATAAAAAGCACACTTTAGCAATTCTAAGGACACCACTTGAGGATAGCTTGGAAGCAAAAGAAAAAATTAATTCCACTGATGGCATTTCGACCTTAACCACATCAGGGAAGATTAGGCTTGTAAGACAGAGATTGGGTATCAATAAATAGCTACACTAAGGGATATTTCCACTCTATGCTATGAGCATCTGAAATCAGGACTTCCCTGCCGTCGACCTCTACGGACAAGAATCCATCCATGCCTAGTCCAATAACCCTTACACTTTCATTCTCAATCTCGGCTACTACGCCTCTTGAAAGACTGGCCGATATCGCCTTCCAGCCGGAAATTTCTAGGTATCTTTGATCAAGATCTGGTACTATTTCGAGTCTCTCAAGAATTCCAGAAACCCCACTGTCCACCATTCTGAATACTTCTTGTAGGGAAACATCGCCGATGGTATCGCTCCACCCCAAGCAAGAAATTCCATTAACCAACCTCGGTGTTGAATTAATACCGATACCTATCCTAAAACCGGGATTAGAACTATTCGCTTCAATCATTATCCCCCCTATTTTCTCCCCTTGGATAGAGATCAAGTCATTAGGCCACTTCAATTCACAACTCAGTGACTCTGAAAGAGACGCGCCAATCGCTATCTGTAACATTCCGGGGGTGGAAATCTCGGTTATGTCTCTGTTGATTTTCCATGATGCCAGTAAATCTCCCGGAACAGACTTCCATTTTGATCCTCTCCTTCCTCTGCCAGAAAGTTGGTCTGCTACAATCACTCTCTGCCAACCCTCATCTGGCAAATGAATCGCTCTGTCCATTGCAGAATCACATATTTCCTCTGAAATTTCTTTTGATCCCGAACCGGTCCTCCACAAAGCAATAACCTCTAATTTCTCATCACCTATTCTTTCCATTTCCAGTGATCTACAAGACCACCCAGACCTTAACCAGTCTCCGGGGCTACTGGGACTAATTGGGTCCGTTCTAAATAGAAGAACGACAGTCAAATCATCATTGTTCCTAACTTTCAGACTTTTCAATAACTCTTCAGACCAGCCACCATCTTCCAAATCAGTCAGTGACGCCTCCTCGATAGGCTCCAAAACTGGCTCGCTAGGATCTGGCGGATCGAGATATGGTAGATTCCATACAATCAACTTAGTTCCATCTGGAACGCTCCACCCATCCTCTCCAACCCCGCCTTCTCTGATTGTTACATTTCTTTCAAATCCATATCTTTCGATATTAGCTCTAGAGCATGCCACAGCGTATGGATTGATATCATATGATAAAACACTCCAGCCCAGAGTAGAAAGTGCCATGGAGACTACGCCTGAGCCACATCCTATCTCTATTGCATTCGATGCATCACCCTTCAGTCTTGAAATAGCCCTGCACAGTAATTCAGTGTCTTCACGAGGAGGATAAACGGTCGGAGCCACATCAATATCCCAAGGGCCGAAATTTTCCATTTCAAATCTAATTCTCTTCATCTAAGTTACAACCTTGCTGAGCTCTCAAAACATCGATTTTTCATCAGTAAACCTTATTTGTGGCCTTCATAAATTAATTTTGCTTCCTTTCGCATGGGAGGGTACCCGGCCACTGCTAGCCTTGCTCTTGCCGGCAGGTTCAAAAATACCCCTTCGGTCCGAGTATAGCCCAGCATCAGCCATGGGCCTGTAGCTTAGTCAGGTAGAGCACCGGGCTTTTAACCCGGTGGCCGGGGGTTCGAATCCCCCCGGGCCCGCCTGCTAGCTACGGGACCGTGGTTAATTCTGGATACCGAGGCGGGAAGGAAAATGGCAGTAAAAAGCTCAACAAAAAAGAGGCTTATCGAACTCGGAGTTTCCGAAGAGCACGCACACAAACTTGCTGATGATGCAAACATGGATGCCATCAAGAGAATGACCGTCGAAGAAGTCGCCAAAAAGGTCGGCTTGGAATCGGGCGCCTCAGAGCTAGACAATATAATGGGAATAATCCGAGAACAAGCCGCTTCTAGGAGAAGGAGCAGATCAGGAAGGGTTACTATTTCCAGAACAGCCCTTCTTGACGAAGACATCCCACTCGGGGAAGACAGATTTAACGTACTAAACCATCAACTGGTCCCTCACCACTCTCTCGTACCAGAGGAGGAGGAGGAATCAGAACTCTCCCCTTGGGGATTAATGGAAACAGATGTTGACGGAAGTAATCGGCTAGCTAAGGAGCTTCTTCCAAAAATACTGATCACAGATCCATCCGTTCAGGCGTTGAAGGAAATGGAGGAGTCCGATAGGACGGATCTTCCCGCTGGATGGCTCAAGAACAGGGTTGTCAAAATTTTCAGATATAGCAGGTCAGCAGGCGCTAGCACTGCGTACAGGCTAATCGTGGAGAGCAATTAAGGAGGAAGTAGAATGAAGGAGATAGTTGAGAGTTATTTCGCACACAGGAGTATGGTGAACCACCAGTTGGCATCATACAATGATTGCATTCCCAGTGGAGACGGCAAGAGCAGTCGAATGGAAAATATAGTCAGAGGAATTAGAATCGGTAGCGACGACCCTCTGGAAGATGTTCCAGGCGGACCAGATGCAGGCGGAATGATCAAGCTTGATGTCTTGGACAAGGAGATATACATCAGGATGAAGGGTATCCGTTTGGGAGCTCCCACCGTCAGAGAAGCTAACGGTGCAGAACATCCAGCGACGCCACTTGAATGTAGACTGAGGAAGTTAACTTACTTCTCACCGATATACCTGGACTTCAAAATATACAGGGATGACCTTCCACCTTCGACCTCAGAATCCGACATTGGATTCATTGAGGAAGAGGGCGTCCATATAGGAAACCTCCCAATAATGGTAAGATCTGGAAGATGTAATCTACATCCGGATCACATTGCAGGTACACAAGAAAAGTCTCTGAAACTGTCCCCTACGACCTCACCCGAAGACGCCCTCAGGCACAAAGAACTCCTTAGGAAGGCCGGAGAAGACCCACTAGACCCCGGTGGCTACTTCATCATCAACGGTACTGAAAGGGTCCTAATTTCAATGGAGGATCTAGCTCCAAATAGAGTTACAGTGGAAAAGAATAAGAAATATGCCCATGAGACTGAGGTAGCAAAGATTTTCTCCCAAAAAGATGGTGTGAGGAAACCAATCAATGTCGAAAAGAGACGTGATGGAATGCTAATGGTCAAGATACCAAGTGCAGGAACCACAGCAATTCCGGTAGTTCTGCTAATGAGGGCTCTCGGGATGGAGAATGATAGGGATATCTTCTCTGCAATCGCAGGACCCGTCGAGGCGATGAAATATACAGTTGCAAACCTCAATGACGTCAAAGATAATCCAGAATATGGTGTAGACAACACCGAAGAGGCAATGGCATGGCTTGAGAAGAAGTTCGCAGCAGGTCAGCAGAAAGAGTACAGAGAATCAAGAATTCAAAACTTGTTAGACAAGGAACTACTGCCTCATCTTGGTTCTGAAGACGATGTCAGGACAAAGAAGGCTATATTCCTGGGTAGAATAGTCAGGCAAGTCTTGGAGATGGCAATAACCAACAGGGACCCAAATGACAAGGATCACTACGCCAACAAGAGAGTCAGACTCGCGGGAGATTTGATGGAGGATCTTTTCAGAGTTGGTGTTCAGGGACTAGCAAGGGACCTGAAGTATCAGCTTGAGAGGCACCACAACAGGAAGAGAGAGCTGAAGATTAATTCCTGCCTCAGGCCAGATGTCCTGACTTCCAAAATAATGCATGCCCTAGCTACAGGAAACTGGGTCGGGGGCAGATCAGGTGTCAGCCAACTCCTGGACAGGACAACCTACCTCGCTTCCTTATCTCACATGAGAAGGGTTACTAGCCCTCTCGTTAGAAGCCAGCCTCATTTCGAGGCCAGAGATCTTCACCCGACCCACTGGGGCAGGCTATGTCCAAATGAGACCCCGGAGGGTCAGAACTGCGGACTTGTCAAGAACGCCGCACAAATGATAGACGTTTCAGAGGAGGTTCCCGAAGACGATGTCAAGGAGCTATTAGTTGAGGCAGGAGTCAATCCTAACCCAGAAGGTTGGGCTGATGGTTCCAGGATTCATGTGAATGGAGATATTTTCGGTCTCCACAAGAGGCCCAATAAACTCGTTTCGCAGTTCAAGAGAAGGAGGAGATCCGGAAGAATAAGGCCTGAGGTAAGCATACGACACGACACTGAAAATAGGGATGTTTTCATCAATACTGACCGAGGAAGAATAATGAGGCCACTTCTTGTTCTAGAAGACGGTACTCTAAATCTGGCCAAATTTCATTTGGAGGGCTTAAGGACGGGTGAAATTACATTCTCTGATTTGGTTTCCTCGGGAGTCATAGAGTGGGTAGACGCGGAGGAAGAGGAAGATCTTCTCGTTGCTCCTAGGCCGTTCGATTTACCAGAGGTTTCCCCTAAAAATAAGAGACCTATGGATCCGGCAAAGGTCGAGTGGACAAACCTTGGAGAAGAAGAGATTTCGAAGGCTAAACTGAAGGTAGAAGTTCAGATGCCAGATGGGAGCACAGTCACTGAAAAGTTCTCAGTACCCCTCAACTACCATCAGAAGGAAATTGAAACACTTCGCAAGAAGGAGAAGAAAGACAACACCGTCCTAGTATACACTCACGTGGAAATCGACCCCCAGCTAATTCTGGGAGTATGCGCGGCATTGGTCCCATACCCCGAGCACAATTCTACGCCTCGTGTTACTGGCGGAACTGCAATGGTGAAGCAGAGCCTAGGTCTGCCGAGTGCCAACTATCGTCTCAGACCAGACACCAGGGCGCATGTGATGCACTACCCGCAGGTTTCTGTGGTAGGGACTAGGGCAATGGATACCACTAACTTCAACAGCAGGCCTGGTGGTCAGAACTTTGTAGTCGCGATAATGAGTCATCACGGGTATAACATGCAAGATGCCGTGGTCATGAACAAGGCATCGGTAGAACGTGGCCTAGGAAGATCATCATTCTTCAGAACATACAATGCAGAAAATAGGAGGTTTCCCGGAGGTCAGGAAGAGAGAATAGAGGTTCCTGGAACCGGACTCGACGAGGTCAAAGGGATGAAATCATACGATAGCTATGCACATCTAGAAAGAGATGGCCTTCCAGTACCCGAGGAGTTCTTATCCAGCGGAGGAGGGCCAGATTCTGCCGTACTCGTTGGGAAAACCAGCCCTCCAAGGTTCCTAGAGGAGGCTCACGGAGCATTCCTTCAAGCCCAAGAGAGAAGGGAGTCCTCAATGATGGTCAGACACGGAGAATACGGATGGGTAGACAACGTATTCGTCACCGAATCACTTGATTCAGGGAGGCTTGTCAGGATTACTGTTAGGACTAACAAAATACCTGAGCTTGGAGATAAGTTTGCTAGTCGTCACGGTCAGAAAGGAATTATCGGTAGGATTGTCGAAGAAAGGGACATGCCTTTTACCGCTGATGGGACTATTCCAGATTTGATTATCAATCCGCATGCAATTCCTTCCAGGATGACCGTCGCACACGTTTTAGAGATGATTGGCGGAAAGGTAGGTTCCCTAGAGGCCAGAAGAATAGATGGAACGGCATTTACAGGGGAGAAGGAGGATTCTCTGAGGGCGGGGCTCCTGAGAAATGGCTTCAATCACACTGGCAGAGAGAATATGATAAGCGGAGAAACCGGTGAGCAGTACCCTGCAGAGGTATTCGTCGGGGTCATATATTACCAGCGGCTTCACCATCTTGTGAGTAGCAAGCTACACGCAAGGAGCAGGGGAAGGGTCCAGATCCTCACTAGGCAACCCACCGAGGGCCGAGCCAGGCAAGGTGGTCTTAGATTCGGAGAGATGGAAAGGGACTGCCTAATTTCTCATGGAGCATCCATGGTCATCAAAGATCGTTTACTAGACGAGTCAGATGGATGGCCACTGATGGTGTGTAATACACCCAGATGTGGCCATGTAGCATATTACGACTGGAAGAGGAGGACCACTGTCTGTCCTTCCTGTGGAGACAGAGCGGATGTACATTCAGTCCAGACATCCTATGCATTCAAGCTACTTCTCGATGAGATGAAGAGCCTCGGAGTAGCTATGAGACTTGAACTGGAGGACAGAAGATGAGTGCTAAAGACGCAGCTAAGATTCCCAAGAGAATAGAGGCTATCAAGTTCACCTTGATGGACCCCAACGAAATTCGAAAGATGTCCTCTGTCGAGGTAAAGACAGCTGATACGTACAAGGATGATGGTCATCCATTCAAGCAAGGCCTAATGGACCCAAAAATGGGTGTCATAGATCCAGGAGTAAGGTGCGAGACATGTGGAAACAAGCACGATGAGTGCCCAAGTCACTTCGGCCATATAGCTCTCGAACTTCCTGTGATGCACATAGGATTTACGAACCTGATCAAGACCGCTCTGAAAACCACGTGCAATACATGCAGTAAGATACTTCTCCACGACAAGCCTGACACGCATCCTGTCGATCCAGAAAAGTCGGAACAAGACTACTACAGGGACAAAGTGAAGGACGTTATAATAAAACACGGTGTCGGATCTACAGAATTCAAAAACACAATCAAGGATATCGAGAAGGAGTGTTCCAGCAAAAAGAGGACTATCTGCATGCACTGTGGTGCCGAGCAGGGTAAGATTATGTTAGACAAGCCTTCAACATTCAAAGAAAAGAAGGATAACAAGGGCGAGCACAAGTTAAACGCACGCGATATCCGCGAGTGGCTCGAGAGAATCCCTGACGAGCACCTGATATTCCTCGGAATGGACAAGGATGCCGCGAGACCAGAATGGACCATCATGAAAGTACTCCCTGTTCCTCCAATTACGGTTAGGCCATCCATCACGCTCGATAGCGGAGACAGATCAGAAGACGACCTAACACACAAACTCGTAGATGTTTTGAGAATCAATCAGAGACTTAGAGAGAATAGAGATGCTGGGGCACCTCAGCTAATCGTTGAGGATCTTTGGGAACTCCTCCAGTATCACTGTACAACCTACTTCGATAATCAGACCAGCGGTATTCCCCCTGCAAGGCACCGTTCTGGAAGGCCTCTGAAAACACTGGCTCAAAGACTGAAGGGGAAGGAAGGTCGCTTCAGAAGCAATCTCTCCGGAAAAAGAGTGAACTTCTGTGCTAGAACCGTTATCAGCCCAGACCCAAACCTCGGAATCAATGAAGTCGGAATTCCAGTCCAAACCGCCAAGGAATTAACTGTACCCATCAGGGTAACAAGCAGAAATAGGGAACAGCTCAGGCAGATGATTCTGAGAGGTCCTGATGTACACCCCGGTGTCAATTACATCATCAGGGGCGATAGGTTTAGGGTAAGGATTACAGATAGGACCAAGTACATCTGGGCCGGATTTAGGTGTCTGAACCCTCAATGTCACTCAGGAAGCGAGGATGAGCCATACCCTGGTTACAGGCCAGATCTAAACGAGGTACTGCCAGCTCCAAACTTCCTTCCTGGTCTTGTTCTCAAACAACAAAAGAGAAGGAACTCATTCGGAGAACTGGAGGAGGAGTGGGGAGTAGATCTAGACTCAACACTATCCAATCTCAGGGGAGAGGATGAGAGAGGGCTCCCTCTTCCTGAAGACGATCCCAGAGCGGCAATCCATTACAGATGGAAGTGGGAGATGGAAAACCCTAACGAATACCTGCCGGAACACCTAGAAGTTACCTGCCCACACTGTGGCAGTCCAGAAATTGAGGACGAGTATGGAAATGCAATTGGAACTGATATTGAAGACAGACTCAGCACACATGATCTCGATGGAAACCCACGACCCGGTGTCGTGGTGGAGAGGCACCTAATAGACGGAGACGTAGCGCTGTTCAATAGGCAACCATCTCTTCACAGGATGTCCATGATGGTGCATGAAGTCAGAGTGATGCCAGGAAAGACATTCAGATTCAATTTAGCAGATTGTACTCCTTACAATGCAGATTTCGACGGTGACGAAATGAATCTGCATGTCATACAGAGTGAAGAAGCCAGAGCTGAAGCTAAGATTCTGATGAGAGTTCAGGAGCACATAATCACCCCCAGATACGGCGGTAGCGTAATCGGTGGAATACACGATCACATTTCAGGAGCATATCTGCTTACGCATGGTGATAGAATTCTTCCTAAGAACCTAGTTATGCAAGTCTTAGGAGATACGAATTGGGATGGGGAACTCCCCCCAGAGATAGAGGAAGACGGAGTAATAGGATACAGAGGCAGTGATGTTTTGAGCCTAATTGTTCCAGAGGGATTCAAGCTTGACTACATCAGTAGGATTGGAGATCAGGTCAATGTCACCAAAGGTAATGTTTCAGGGACGATTGATAAGAGGGGCATCGGAGCTGAAGATGGTAGACTTCTGGATGCCGTCGTTCACACTCATGGCCCAGAAGCGGGCGCCGAGTTTTTGGACAGAATGACAAGAATGACAATTTCCATATGTACTTCACTAGGATTCACTACTGGGATTGATGACGAAGATCTTCCTCCAGAAGCCAAGGAGGAAATATCCTTGATTAATCAACGTGGAAGCGATGCCGTCGATGCCGAGTTAGAGAAATTCGGGAAAGACGGGAGAAGATATGAGACACGTCCAGGGAGAACACCATTGGAAACTTTAGAGGAAAATATTCTCATGATTCTCGACGAAGCTAAGACCGAATCAGGTAATGTGGCCAAGTCATTCCTCGGTTCAGATAACGCCGCTGTAATGATGGCTACCTCAGGTGCCAGAGGGTCCATGGACAACCTCGCCATGATGGCAGGTTCCATAGGTCAACCAAAGGTTCGCGGTAAGCGTCTGGAAAGAGGGTATCAGGATAGGGTATTGGCTCACTTCCCACGCAATTCTAAGGGAGCCCAAGAGAAAGGGTTCGTTGGCTCTTCATTCAAGCGTGGACTTGAACCAACAGAATTCTTCATGCTATCTGTATCTGGCCGGGAGTCACTTGTCGATACAGCCGTTAGGACGGCTAAGTCGGGATACATGCAGAGAAGGCTCATCAACGCAATGGACGACTTGAAGGTCGTAAACGATGGAATGGGTTCCGTCAGGAACACTGCGAATAGAATCATTCAGTTCGAGTACGGAGAAGATGGTGTTGATCCAGCCCGAAGCCGTGGAGGGAAGCCATTTGATGTATCGATGGTACTCGATGACGCATTAGGAGGTGAGAACTGATGGTCGTCAAGAGTGCAACAAAGAAGAAACTAATGGATTTGCAAATTGATGAGGAGTATGCTCACAAGCTTGCTGATGACCGGAAGTGGGATGATGTCAAAGTTCTAACACCAGGTCAAATAGCACAGATTTGTGGCATCGACTCAGGTACTGCTCAGAGAATTAGCGACTTAATGGCGGCATCCTCAAAATCAGCTAGGAGCGCTGCCGCTTCTACTGAGAAAACCGTTGTCAGGAGAAAGTCAGCAGCATCTAGAAGAAGAAGGAAATCAATGCTTCCTTTAGAAGGATTTAACGACGACTTCAAGCTGTCTCAGATACTCAGAGATGTTGACCATCAAGATGAGATATACCAACATCTTCTATCTGCTTCCGTGGATGCAAACGTCAGCCTTACTCCTAGGATGATTATGGATTTAACAGAGGGAATCAGAGCTAGAGGTTTGAAAAAAATAACACCTGCGAAGGCTAGGAAAGTGATCAATTCAGCCAGTGAATCATTAGTGACTTCAAGAGCTGATCCACATGAGGCCGTCGGAATAACCACCGCTCAGTCAATCGGAGAACCTGGTACTCAAATGACTATGAGGACATTCCACTATGCTGGTGTAGCCACTGTCAACGTAACACAGGGTCTTCCAAGAATTATTGAGATCGTAGATGCAAGGAAAACACCTAACACTCCTACTATGAGGATTTACCTGAATGAGAAGAACTCCAAAGGAAAACCATTGAGGACCAATGAAAAGCTAGTCAGAGAGATTGCGGCTGGACTAGAGGCTACTACAACCAGCGACATAGCTAACATAGATGTCGAAGTCGCCCAGAGATACCTTAGTCTGAAGCTTAACAAGTCCAATATGAGACTTAAGAACATGAATGGGGCAGAAGTCAAAGACAAGCTCAGCAGAGCACTCAGGCTCTACATTCAATCCGACAACGATGATAAACCATCCGAGCTGAAAATAATTCCAGGCGTTGCTAAGAAAGAGGATTTAGAGACACTGGCCACAGATCCGCCAACCTACACAGACCTCCTCCAGCTTGAAGATAAAATCAAGAAACTCCAATTGAAGGGTATCAGAGGAGTTGTTAGGGCAAATGTACAAGCTGGAGAGAATGATGAGTATTACATCTCCACGATCGGATCAAACCTTGCTAAGGTCAGTGAGTTCGCAGGTGTTGATAGGGCAAGAACCTACACTAACAACATCAATGAAATACAGTCCTTTCTCGGAATAGAAGCCGCAAGACAGGCCATAATTAATGAGATGCTAGATACCATGGAGGGAGCTGGACTAGATGTTGATGTTAGACACTTAATCACAGTATCAGATGTCATGACAAGCAGTGGAGAGGTAAGGGCTATTGGAAGGCACGGTGTCAGCGGAACTAAGCATAGTATTCTTGCTAGGTCCGCCTTCGAAGTTACAGTTTCTCACTTACTAAGGGCTGGAATCATCGGAGAAAGAGACGAGTTGAGAGGTGTTACTGAGAATATTGTCGTAGGACAGCCAATAGCACTGGGAACGGGAAGTGTGGATCTGTTCTATATCCCAGACGAGGCATAGAGGTGAAAAAATGGATCTAACAAGAAACCTAAAACAGGCTCTGAGTACTGGAAAAATTTTATTTGGACAGAGAGAAACCATGGGTGCCTGTTCAAAAGGAGAAGCTAGGCTAGTTTTAGTCGCAGCTAACTGCCCGGAAAGTTTCCTGTCCGATTTATCTAATTCTCATCCCGGAGTCCCAGTCCATAGGGTGTTAATGGTGAATAGGCAATTAGGCTCCGCGTGTGCTAAGCCTTTCGCGGTCAGCTCACTATGTGTAGTAGACCCAGGACAGAGTGATCTTCTCACTCTCCAGCATAATCTATGATAGTTCTAAAAGGACCCACTTGTAACTTCATTCTATAGGACGTTTCAAGTCTGTAAACTCCTTCTGTATGGCGTGGAAGATGCAGTCAGACAACTCCTGGCAGTTAGAGGAGTACGCCTAAATGAGTCTCCTCGAGGTACAACAACTCCCGGTTTCATACTTCTTGGAGTAGCAGAGAGGGTACCAGAATTTGGTGAAGTAAAAGGATCACCCGTTACTGTTTGGCATATCCCATCCGATATACTCCCTATTAGTAGAGCCGAGCTCGAGAGGTGGTGCGTAGACATGCCGTCGGGCAGGCATTGGCTTCTCAGTCAAAGGGAGCTTCCCGGTGATCTCTCTACTATATTCCCCGCCGACTCACAAGTAGTTGCATGGGGGCCCAGTAAAATGTCAGTTTGGTTTGGTGAAGCAATACTTTCCGGTGACCTAAAAGTATCTCTCCCTGATGAACACGAAGTCAAAACCAATTCCGAAACCCCATCACCCGAATATGAAAGTAGCGAGATAAGGCTTGTAGAAGCAGTGATAAATTTAGACTCGTGGCTGGTACAAAAAAATCTTGAAAGCGCCCTTACCTCTCCAGTATTTCTGAAAGGCAAAATTTGGGAGGTTAAGGGGGAAATTGTCTCTCCAAAAGGGGACTCAGAAAGAGATATTTGGATGATTATTGAAGATCCCTGGTCTTCCAATCTATCATTATTCGAAGATAAAGAGAAAAATTATGCAACCCCTAACCTCAGGATAATGCTACCTCCGGAAAAAAGGTGGATGAAACGAGAGCAACTAATATCGAAGCTACCCTCACTCTTGGATGCAAGAAGACAAGGCGAATCTGAACAAAGTGAGAACTCAGTGAGGAGCATCATGCTAGAATGGTGGAGAGTCGATTTGGAATCACTAACAATACGAACAATTGATGCAGTATTTCCCGCTTGGATGCTTCATGTCGCGGAGAGAGAGGATGTCCTGTTGCATGGAATAAATGGCAGGACATACCCAATGCCCTAATTGCGTTGCAGGGACATCAGCTCTTCGGTAGAGAGAGTATCCCCTGACATCAATTTGGACATGAGATCAGAGACCTCGGTTTTTTCTTCAGATACATTCTCATCCGTCCTCATCTCAATCGCTTTAATCATGTCCTGAATGGAGTGAATACACCTTAACGAAACGATATACAGGCTATGTATCGAGTCAGCCTCCTTCTTGGATTTAGTCAATCCAGAATGAGCCGAATTAGCCTGATCACGCAACCTGTCAACCTCTTCTGACAGTTCAACCATCAAATCGTGAGCTTCCTGTGCCGATATTACCGCCTTCTCAACTCTATTGTGAGCTTCTTCCTGGGCCCTTTCAGCACTACGAACACTGGACTTCAAGTCACTTAGCCTTCCTCCATCTTTGTTCGATTCTTTCGCTTCCTTCAACTCTTGACTGAGCTTCTTCATTTCTCTGAAGAAACCCTTCTCACTTGCACCCGTGAAGCCTCCCCTTTCGTATTTTCTTTCAAGGGCATCCATCTTCGCCCGAATTTTAGCAGGTGAGGGGCCCGAATTTCTCTTTAATTTCTCACCGCTATCTTCCAGTCTGGACAGTATTTCTCTTAACTCTGTTCTGATTGATTTTAACTCATCCGATTTAATGGCTCTTTCGAGCTTGAGATCCTTGACCCTGGTATTTGCCTCATCACGAATCTCTTTCTGTGACCTTACTTCGGAAATCAGCTCTTTGACCTGTCTATTTACCTCATTCCTCGTATCCAAGTATGCTCTAACTTTGGCATTCAATTCGTCACGTAACTCACGCTTCTCGTCTAATCCAGACTCAAGAGATTGCTTCGCCGGAGCGAAAACTTCCATTATCTCGTCGAGCTTCAATATGGGACCCCAACATTACCGAATTTGTACTGACATTTAAGCACATAGTAGAGCAGTAATTTACTCAATCTTCTCTCTTAGTTGCAAGATTACCTTTTCTAGGTCCTCTTCGAGAGACCCCAATCCTTCTCTTCTTCTTGGTAGGGGTATTCTTGGTACCAACTTCGGACCCAACATCCCCACCTCCTCCAGTCAAGTCCGATAGACTTCCCGATCCCAGAAGCGCATCTAGTTCTATGGTACTCAGTGAGCCACCTGTTTTGGCTTTGGCTTTGATTTCAGAAAACCTGACTTTCCTATTTCTTCCACCGGTTATCTTCTGATAAGTCCTAACTCTGGATAGCCCTTTCCTCAAAGACTTCCTCTTGGATTCGATCACATCAATCCGCTTATCGATTTTTGAAATCCTCTTACTAATTTTTCTAACCTCCGCTCTACTAGTCTTATTTTCATTTCCAGACTCTGATGAAGCTTCTTTCTCCAATACCTCCTTTTCCTTCCGTCCAGCATCAAGTTTTATTGTAACATCTCTCATTTCCTTAGCTTTCTCTACGTATTCGGAGTGTGCTATTTCAGATTCGGCCTTCTTTAAAATAGATGCTTGAATTTCAAAAAACCTTCTGAATGCTTCCAATTCTCGTGAAAGCGTAGGAACAGCGGTCAAGTCATTGTCAATGGTAGTCAATCTCCTGTAAGTCTCGGATAGCCACTCCTTCAGTACATCCATCGGAGGGGGAATAAGCCTATTCACATCATCTCTCCTTTTTCTAGATGAATCAGCGGCTTTTCTTATTTCGTGAAATTTTCTTAATAGTCCCCTTCTCTCCGAATTAGCCCCTTCCATCTTGCCAACTATGCCACGGAGAATTCTAACTCTGTTAACTAGATCCATCCTCTCCGAACGAAGGTCTCTCTTTTCACTCTCAATAGAACCTAACTCTCTTTCAAGGCTACTCCTCATCTCTTGAACCTCATGACCATCAAGATCTTCTAGGTCACTGAATGAGCTGGCGGGATCATCTTCACTCATTCTTCCTCCTCCTCCTTCTTGGATTTCTTCCTCGCAAACGAAGAAGCACCACCATCTAACACCCTATTCATGTCTGAGAGAAGGTCATCAAATCCCGTAGAGCTATCACCGAAGCCTGTAGATATTTTTCCCTCCCACAGTGAAATCGCACCTGATGACTGGGCGTATAGCTCTCTAGCTCTATCTAACTGCCTCCTTATGTCTCTTATTTCAGACTGTAGTGATATCTTTTTTTCATACAGAGGCTGTGCCTTTTCCACTGCCCTGAGCATCCTAGAATGTGCCGCTTCTGAAATCCTAAAATTGGAAATCATAGTCTTCCTTGAATCAACATACCTAGACATCTCAGGATTAGACTCTCTCCTTTCTTTGAGCCATTTCTCATTCTTTTCAATTAGCTTCTTCCGCTTGGCAATCAGCTTCCCCTCCTCTTTGTGGTCCAATGCCGAGGTTTCTATTTTCTCCTCTATGTCCTCAAGCTCTTCGAGAAGCTTTACTTTCCTCCACTCGGGGTCCAGACTTACCATTCCTCCCTTCTCAGAGAGTAACTCTATTGATTTTTTAACTTCGGATAATTTCGCTCTAGCAACGGCTTGTGAAGAATCTCTTTCAGTCTTCTTTTCAGCTACAACTTCATTTGCTTTCCTATGAGATTCAACTGCTCTCTTAACACGGGGGGAAAGAGCCTCCTCCTCAGCTTCCAGATTCCTAATTACATTGGGAAGTTGTTCTTCTAATGCCTTCCATCTTGCTAGCAAGCTCTCAGCCAGCTCGATTGGTTTTACCTCTAGTAAATGTTGGACGTCCATTGCATTTGGCTCCAGCCGGTACCGTCGGTTAAAGGTCACTATGTGACCTTAGAAGGGGTTTGTTTCATACGCCCTAACATCTCGGAAGTTTTTAGGTGAGGATATGAAGCATACCGTATCATACATCATATTACTCTCTTTCATACTTATTTCCTCCAATTCTGCATCTGCCGATGACTCACAGTTATCCGAAATAGAAATTCAAGAGTCTTCTGACTGGGAAATAATAGTTATCGATCAGTCTACTTCATTGCCTAATGGTAACGAAACATTCTCCGATGGCGATTATGTGAGCATCTCAGTTAAGGTAAGCAACACAGGAAATCAGAGTATAAACGGTAGTTGGAAATTAAAATTACTTTCTGAAGGAGTATGGCACTCATCGGTTGGTCAAAACGAGACATGGGATGCCAATGATGATCTACTATCCGAGATCACTCTGGGTCCACTCATCGAGGGGATTATGACACTAAAATTTGAAATTTCTATAGATAATTCCACTTCTAACATTTCTGAAACCATACAAATTACAGTGTCTCCAAATCCAATACTCTTCACTTCAGCGGGAGAAGCGTTAATCGCAATAACAGGCGAACCGGCGTATATTGGCGATATTCTTACAGCTTCAATATTGGTGGAAAACGGAGGGGATTCGGAAGGATCAGTAATGCTCATACTCTACGATATCGATTCAACGATATTATTCTCAGGGGAGCCTGTTTTGATTAGTCCAGGATCCAGCAGGGAAATTTCAGTAGATTTCAACTTCTCTTCGTATGGAGAAAAATGGTTCCAGTGGAAAATTAATAGTGATTTAGGAGGGGTATCTCCGGACTTATCTGGAAACCATACAATTACGATTCTTCCGCAACAAGAAGTCACATTAGGCCTTGCATCAAGTGACTGGTCAGTTTCTAATGGATTATCAATTGACTATTGGATTTCTCTCACAGACGGGCCCCAAAGAAATGTACAGGTTTCGATAAGTGAATTTGAATCGGGTATCTCAAAAGAACTCCAGAAATTCACAATCACTCTCAGCCAAGGTGTAAGGCAACTTGAGATTAAGATTACTGATCCTAGTCCGGGACTAGACAGAATTGAAATTTCTGTGAATCCTTTGAGTTGGTATTCGGAACAAATCCCAGATTTAGATGTACAACTAGTTAGTCCACAGCCTGTAATAGAGATTTCTTCATGTGTTCAGAGCCCAGATGTTCTGGAATTCTCAGACACGCTAATTATCACATGTACAATTAAAAATACAGGAAACTCAGATTCTTTACCTGGACATATTTCATTATCTAGGGTCTCGGATGGGTATATTTTCAGTGATTCAGGATTGTCGATGGTTCAATTAAATGTTGGGGAGGAAAAATCGATATCATTGACTGTCCCAAATTGGCAGGATGAGGGTACTACAGCCTTGCAGGTTAAGTTTTCATCTGCCTTAAGCACCTCCTCAGGAAGTATAGCGGTTCAGGCTAATCAGAGGCCTTCGGAAGGTTTTGAGATTCCATTCGACCCAACCGCAGCCCTCCTCGGTGCAGTTTCCGGACTAGTTTTGATGATGATTTTACTCGCGTTCTGGAGAGTTGCAACAGAAAGGACTCCCGACACAGAAAAGAAGAAGCTTGACTCTTCCTCAAGGATTGAGAAAAGGATGAAGCGTGATAACATAGAGGCTTCATGTCCAACATGTAATCAAAGACTCAGTATCCCGGGAAATCACGTGGGTAGAGTGCGATGTCCCGCATGCTCAAACAGCTTTGAAGTTGGAGTCAGGGAGGACACTGCCCCGCCTGCTAAAAAGGAAGAAATGGAAAGTAAAGATACAGAGAAAAACGTAGATATTTTCTCATCCTCAGACAGCGATATACTTTCATGTCCATCTTGTGAACAGTTACTCAAGGTGCCATTGGCCAAGAGACCGGTAATGTCCAGATGTCCTGCATGCAGATGTGAGTTTATGGCTCTTGGAGGTGATTTGGATGGATGATCTAAGTGAATTTGAAGAGATGTATCTAAAAAGAATTTTTGAAATTTATGATTCAGAGCCAAGTACTATTGTCAAGACTTCCCAACTAGCTGAAATAATGTCTGTTAGCAACGCTTCTTCAACTGAAATGATTCAAAGACTATCAGATAGAGGCCTATTGACGTATGTTCCTTACAAGGGGTGCAGACTAACCCCGATAGGATTTAACACGGCTGCTAGGATAAAAAGGAGGGAGGGGTTATTGCAGATCTTACTTACCGATGTAATTGGGTTTGACGGCGACGTTGATGCCGCAGCTTGTAAGATGGAGCATAATATTTCAATCGATTTAGAAGAATCACTTGATAGGATGTTAGGGTATCCAGACCAGACTCCAAAAGGGAAAAAAATTCCATCTATAAAGCGTTCAGTAAAACCTCACCATGATGGACTTTTGTTACCTCTTTCATTCATCCCTGTTGGTTCTTCAGCAACCATAGAGGTGATTGCCCTTCAGCCAACCGATGTGAAGACACTGGAATTATCAGGCTTAGGGATAGGATCTAGGATAGAGGTTCGCGAGCAGGGGGTATATTCAAATGGGCAACAAATATCCATCAGTGAATCTATCATGATGAGGATTCTATCTCGCACGGAGGGTCCCGATGTCAATTAAGGAGCATGAAAACATGGATCTTGACTCCCTAGCGGATGACTTATCTGGTATTGCACCTCCAGCTCCTTCAGTTCCAATTTCAAATATTTCTGTATCAGCAACTCCCTGGATGGACGATACACTCCGCTCAAAAGAATCAGCGCTTTTGAGGTTGGATAGATTACTGGTAAGCGGAGGAGCTAGACTGGTACTATTTTTACCATTGTTGGCAATTGTTCTACTTGGTGCGGCGCAGTCATACGGTAGCAATGATACGGAATGGTGGAATGATACTCTAAGGGAAGCAGCAGGTGGTTTTTCATTGGTACGAACAACATATGCCATAGCATTACTGATACTAATCGCTGACATTTTCTTATTAACCATCTTGCTTAGGATGATGACATATTCCAGAACGATATTTCACTATGAAGCAGATTCACTAACTTCCTCTGGCCTAACATTTAGGAGTTCTCATGGTTATGCTGAAATGAGGGCGACGCTAGATGGGTCGATTAGACAGGTTACAGCAATCTCATCATTGATTGCTACCTCATCAATTCTTCTCGCATTATCCCTATGGTTCCCATCTGGTCAAGAAGAGGTTAGTCCAGTATTACTGGCACTATCCACCGGGTCTCTACTGGCAGGTTATGGGGTCCAACTTATCTCCATCAGATCTAGATTCAATGCATCTGAACCATGGGGCATGCTTGAGGCATTTTCTCCTCCAATTCACCCGGCGTTGCTGAACAGACCATTCAACGATGTCATAAAAGCGCATATTGACCCCCTACTTGGAATAAGAATTACTGAGTATCTTAAAACGGTTAGATCGGAACTCAGAGAAGGCTACACAATGTCCGAATTACAAGAGTCCTTACTCTTACTACTTCACTTGAGAAGATCTTCTCTAATATCCGAATCTGAGTTCAGAACAAGTTTAGAATTAATGGTTGAACCGACGGCTATAGACGGACTTTTCAGACACCCAGAAGTAGGCGAGGAAACTTGGGACAGGCTTCTTCAACATGCAAGAAGTGAATGTAAGCCGTTTTTTAGATTACATGACAGGATGAGAATGAGGAGAGGAATCAGTAGTTCAGATGGAGGCTTCTGGTTCGATGTTGATATGGAGAATCTGGTTGTAGGCCAGGCTAATTTATTTGCTTTTATACTCAATTCCAGTGAAGAGCCAAAAGATCTCGTTTTGAAGATACAAACTCCTGATTTCAAACCGAATGAATGTGTTTACAAATTACATTCTTCGCCTTTAGTCTCGTCATCAGATCCATTGAACCCCTCCTCACTTTCTTCTATGATCCAAGATATGACAAATAGTACAAGTATCGTCTGGCAGAGTTTGTTACCCTCCATTAAAGGGGAAGCTACTGTCACAGTGAGACTGGAAGACGACTCTGGTAACCTCATCTCGGGAAGGGTACTCAATGTCCAAGTTGGGAGCGATCTAATCACAAGAACTAGAAGGACAGTCGGTGCAATGTTCATGATCGGGGCCCTTATTGCAATCACATCACCACTTTTGCCCTTAGCGGGCTCTGTACTTGGTCTACTTTGATGAGTTCCATTCAAGAACTTCTACCTCGTCGCATCGTCGTGAACGATGAGGAAAAGGGTCCTGATGATGACCTAAAGACTAGGCTCCACGCTATGGAGGCCAGACTTAGGAGAATGAGGGATCAAAGGGCATCTCATAATGAAGACGCTAGAAGGGCCGCCAATTCTAGAAACTCAGTACAGGAGCAGTCTAAGGACATAAGGTCTAGCATAGAGGAAAAATTATCACAACAGAAAGAAGTCCGAGCCAGGGCTAAGTCCCATCAGGCTCAGAGGGATGCCATTCAGTCGAGAATTAGGGAAATCATAACTAGTAAGAAAGGTAGAAGAAATGAAGCGGGAAAGGCAAAGTCCGATGTGGTTGAACTATCAGAAGCTATTGCTGAGATTTCTCAAATAGAAAATAAGCTGATGACGGACGGTACGCTGACCCTCAAGGCCGAGAACAGGCTCCTTAGAAAGCTCAAGAATTTGGCTTCCAGGAGAGATGAACTACTTCCAAAGGCTGCCGAGTTTGAGGCCATAAATATCGATTTAGGAGATTTAGAAGGCACTATTCAGACACTCAAGGCAGAAGCCGATGCACAACATGAAGCAATGAAAAGTGCACACCAAGAAGCTGACGATATCTGGGAAGAAGTAAAACCAATGCTAGAAGAAAGAGACTTCCTGAGGTCTGAGGGAGACCGTCTTCATGAGATATTCGTCGAATCTAGAGAATTGGCAAACTCTGTACATGCCGAGATTGAAGCTCTCCTGAAAGAGGTAAATGAGGCCAGAGATGAAATGAAGTCTAGGAGAGAGGAAAGGGCCAGAGTCATAAGGGATCATAATGAGTCCGTCAGGAAGGCCCTAAAGACACCTGATAATGACGAAGTTCTAGCTGACTCACTAACTGATAGATTACTTTCCGAAGGTTCACTAACCCTGGGTGGGTCTATGTCAGGAGATCCCCAAGCATCTCCAAACGCGATAGCTCCTCAAAAAAGAAGGAAGTCAAGGAAAGTTGGCGCCTTTAGAAAAACCAGGAAGTAATGTTACCATCCTCTATCTTCTAATCTCACTTCTAGCGTCTCAATCTCTAGTCCGGGCATTGCTTCCCCAATCATCGAACATGCTTCAGAAACGACAGATGGATCATTGTAGTGGTGGGTAGCCATGACAATAGCCTCTGCAGTATTAGCTGGATCCGAGCTCTTGAATATGCCCGAGCCCACAAATACACCGTCCATCCCATGATTCATCATCAATGCAGCGTCTGCAGGGGTCGCAATACCTCCCGCCGAGAATGTGACAACGGGTAATCGTTTATCGCGCACTACCTCCGAAACTACAGATTCTACTTCAGATCGTAGCTCTTCGACTCTTCCAAATGGGGTTGTCTTGGAGGGGAAATTAAATTTTGAGGCTTTCTTAACTCGTTCATATCCATCCATTATCGATGAGATGAATTCTTCGTACTTTTCGCCATCCGAACCTTCACTAATTTCGCAAGCATACTCAATTTCTTTACTGACAAGAACAGCATGTTGCACTGCGCTGACAACGTTGCCTGTCCCCGCCTCTCCTTTCGTTCTGATCATCGCGGCTCCTTCGGCAATCCTTCTAACTGCCTCGCCTAAATTGGTACAGCCGCAGACGAAGGGAATTGTAAAATCGTTCTTTGGTATGTGAAAGAATGGATCTGCAGGTGTTAAGACTTCGGACTCATCTATCATGTCAACCCCCAGTTGTTCTAATACGCGAGCTTCTTCACTGTGCCCAATTCTTGACTTGGCCATTACAGGGATACTAGTGGTTTCTATTATTTCTTGGATCATCTGTGGGTGGCTCATCCTTGCAACTCCACCCATGGCTCGAATATCTGCGGGAACTCTTTCCAAAGCCATGACTGAAACTGCGCCTGCATCCTCAGCTATGTGTGCCTCTTCGGGCGTGACAACATCCATGATTACTCCTCCTTCTTGCATTTTGGCAAAACCCCTCTTCAAGAGCTCGGTTCCGTGACGCATCTTTGTTAGATCAAAGGCAGTATTCATGTGCATCGCTGCAACATTCCATTCAAGAACCTATGTAATAATAATTTTTACATTTAGGCTAGAACAGGAGAGTCCCCTTCTGCAATCGGAAGGTTTGGGGCTTCTTCCTCATTTCTATCGAGCCATTCCTCGAACTCATCCGGCAAATCAGTATCCGCAAAAATGGCCTCTACTGGGCACTCAGTGACACAGGCCGCACAATCAATACACTCGTCAGGATCAATGACTAGGTAGTTGTCGGCTTCTCTGAATGCCTCAACCGGACAAACGGCAACACAATCTTGGTACTTGTGATCGACGCATGCTGATGTCACGACGTGTGTCATATTATCGCCCTTACTCCTAAGCCAATACATTTGAACTCTTGCTCGTATTCACAATGAATGAACAACTATGCCATGCTTCTAATTAAATCCGTGATAATATCTAGATGGTGTTCTCCGGGATAAGACTCAATCTTGAACACCCCCTTTACGAAAGCCTCATTTCTATCCCTCGAACAGAGCCTGACTTCCCCCTTGACGAGTTTAGAAAGAGAGATTCTTAGGTGCAAATTTTTGTCATCGTCAATCCTCTTTTCAAGACCATCTGAGAGTAGATGCATTAGGGTTTCACTACCTACTCTAGCCAGGCTCTCTCTGGCTAATTTTTTTCTTCCGATCCTGACAATACCAATACTTATCGGAGGGCCGTGAAATGACTTGTCTTTTTCCCAAATGACACAATCATCGATTCCTGACAACCACTCCAGAGAATTCTCTATTAGAGCCATATCATCTAGCTCACACGCATGTATCCTCCATTCAGCTCTGAGTATTCCCATATCTTAACGCAGGAAAAGGTCATTCATAGTCACTTACCTAATTAGATATCATTGGGGCCTGTTTCAAATACTAAGTGTAGGTCGGAGGGGCGCAAGCGGGGAAGCCCCCGATGATGAGGTCGTTGTAATGGCAAAGGGAGCAAAGGCGAGAGCAGCGGCACGAAGGCAGAGAGATAAGTGGAAGTCCAAGAGATGGTTTTCGATAAGGGCACCAAGAAACCCATGGTCATACAGAGTTATCGGTGAAACTTTGGCAGAAGAGCCAGAGATGCTAATCGGAAGAAATTATGAGATTATGCAGAATGAGCTTGACGGCGACTTCTCAAAGATGCATGTTAAGATAAAATTCAGAGTATCCGATGTTTTGGGAAGCGATGCAATCACTGAATTCATTGGGCACCAGATGATGCAAGATCATGTCCGAAGGCAAGTAAGGAGGGACCGAGGCAAAATTGATGACACAGTGGATGTTGTCACAGAAGACGGATTCTATGTAAGATTCAAACCGTTAATACTGACAAGAGAAAGAGTCAAATCAAGTCAGAAGAATGAGATTAGGTCTGCAGCTAGGAACACAATTTTGAAATTTGGGGCCTCCTCAACATGGGTTTCAATGCAAAAATCAGTCATGGACGGTGAGCTTGACGCATTAATAAAGGAAGAAGCATCAAAAATAAGCCCCATCAGAATGGTCATGATTAGAAGAACTCAACTAATACAGTCAGGAGTCGTTACAAATGATGGCCCAACATTAGAGGAAATCATAGCAGAAGAGGAATCAAGCAAGGAATCTACCACAGAGATAGAAGACGGCGAGGGTAATACAGAACACCAAGATATGATTGAGGAAGGAATAAATGAATCAGAAATGGAATTTGAAGACTCAGATGAAGGAATAGACTACGAAAGTATGACTGTAGCAGAACTTAAAGTAATACTCAAGGAAGCAGGTAAGCCAGTTTCCGGTAAGAAGGCCGACCTCATTTCTAGAATAATGGAGTAATACAATGTCCCGCATTGCGGTGCTGTGTGGTACCGGCATGAGTAGCTTATCACACGATATTTCCCCTCCGAGCGAGAATACGATGGTAAGGGTGGATACCGAATGGGGCGAAGTCCCCGTGACAATATCTAATTTGCCAGAAGGAATGGTAGCGGTAGTGGATAGGCACCACTCAGTCGGAGAGAAAAGGAATCCTCCCCACATGATTGAACACAGAGCGAATGTGATGGCTGTAAGAAGTCTGAAACCAGACATCGTAGTAAGCATCAATTCTGTAGGATCAATGAGAGATGATTTCCCACCCGGTAAAATTGGTATCACTTCAGATATTCTAGATTTGGCTATAAAACCCTGGACATTTCATGATGACGATGCTCAGCATTTTGATAGGACCTCGCCCTTCGATTCAGATGCTATGTCCATAATTTCAGAAACACTTTCAAAAAATCAAGGATATGTTCCAGAGGGAATAATTGTTGCTCAATGCGTAGGTCCTCAATTCGAATCTCCTGCTGAAATTTCAGCACTAGAAAGACTCGGTGCCGATACTGTGGGTATGACATTAGGGCCCGAAAGCAGACTCATATCTGAAATTGGGATTCCTCATGTAGCTCTCGCGTGTTCCTCGAACTGGGCGGCTGGAAGAGATCCCACGGATCCGAAAGCCAACATTGACCACCTCTCAGTCGACAGACTTGCTTCTTCTATGAGGGACTTAGTCTCCTATTGTATCAAATCTCTTCTAATCGAATATAAAAAATAAAACTCAAAGTTGATTTCTGACTTACCTCTCGGGTCGCTATGAACAGGAAAGTCAGTGTAGATGACTGGATATCGAGCGACGTGTCTGCGAATCCCGACGGATCTTGGCATACAATGATGGGAAGAGTAGCACAATTCCATCATAAACACTCTTTCCAGTCCCCAGAGAATAATGGTCATGACATGGGCTACAGATTAGCTCTAACCGTAGAGGAACTCGGCGAGCTCTCCGCGGCTATAACCAAAGGTAAACCACAATCCGAGGCTTCTGAAGAGCTTGCAGATCTCCTGATACTCATTCTAGGACATTCTCTGGCTATGGAGGTCGACCTGGAGTCAGAATTTCATAAGAAGATGGATAAGATAATGATAAGAGACTCAAAAAAGGGAGGTTTGGGAATCAGGGTTACGGAATATCGTGTAGATAAAGACTCAACCAGCTTTTCCAATTGAGGGGTACTGTGCTGAAAGCCAAAAACATCCTGTAAATCATAAGCTGCCAAATTAACATATTCCCGACCCATAACCTACTCGTGCGAATCTGTAAAACTATATCTAAAATCAGCTATCCACAGACTGATTATAATTCCACCAATTTGCAACAGAAACCTAACAATGTGACCAGTGGGGGACAATGATGCCCCATCTCCCAATTCGATATCATAAATCCACATGTAGAGATTGGCAGGATATAGCATAACAAGAAGAAGGGCGCTAGCTAAACCGGCCTTTCTGCTGAAATAATTTCTCGAGTTAAAGAATATTTCCAAGGCAGAGATTATTAATGCCAAGCCAACTATTATTTCAGCTACTCCACTGATTAAAACCCAGAATCTTGCTGATCCGAGAATTGGTGGAACTATGGGTTCAAACCAACTGGTATCGGTAAAGTGAAGGACTCCTACATAGAAAAAGAACGAGCCACCACAGAGAGCGGAAAAACCCTTCATAGTTCTTAGAAAACTATCGATGAAAATCATTCACTGCCGCTTCCATATTGAATAGGTCGTTCGGAACTCATTATTTTCGTCAATCTCAGTATATTCTACTATCTCTTCTATCCAATTCTCTCTACTCCATTCTGGGAACAAAGTATCCCCACTTCCGGATGTATGCACTGTAGTCAAATGTATCTCACTGACTTGTTCAAGAAACATTTCATAAATTTGCGACCCCCCAATTATCCAACATTCTTCACAGCCATCTGCATAGGCAATCTCAATTGCTCTGCCCGGATATAGTGCATTTTCAGCTTCATCGTGGTGCCATCCGGTATCTCTGGACATTACGATATTGAGTCTTTCTGGCAATGGTTGAAACCTCTTAGGAAGAGAATCCCAGGTTTTCCTACCCATGACAACCGCATTGAATCCGTCACCTTCTGTGAGCCTCTTGAATCTGGATAAGTCACTCGAAAGCTTCCAAGGTAAACTATTCCCCAGTCCAATATATCCATCTTCATCCATCGCAACGATCATTGAAATATTCATAGTGCAACCTCAAATCGAAATCGGAGCAGGAATATGAGGATGATGTTCGTAGTCAAGGATCTTGATACTAGAGTAATTGAAATCATCAATTGACTCAACACTACGATCTAACTCTAGCTTAGGGAGTTTGAGAGGATTCCTCTCTATTTGCTTTTTGGCTTGTTCTATGTGATTATTGTAAAGGTGGCAGTCCCCTCCAGTCCAGATAAATTCCCCTGGTTCAAGGTTACAAACTTGTGCAACCATACAAGTCAATAGACTGTATGAAGAGATATTGAAGGGTACACCAAGAAATGCATCCGCACTCCTTTGGTATAGTTGACAAGATAGCTTTTCATCTCTGACGTAGAACTGGAAGAAAGCATGACAAGGCATGAGCGCCATCTGATCTAACTCCCCAACATTCCATGCAGAGACTATTATTCTTCTACTTTCAGGATTCTTCTTTATCATCTCCACAGCATTACTGATTTGATCTACAACTTTTCCGTCTGGCGTTTCCCATCGCCTCCATTGCTTCCCATAAACAGGGCCCAGATCACCATTCTCATCAGCCCATTCATTCCAAATTCTGACACCATTATCTCTCAGATAGCGTATGTTAGTTTCGCCCGAGAGGAACCAAAGGAGCTCATGAATAACACTGGGCCAATGGACTTTCTTTGTGGTCACTGCCGGAAATCCATCGGAGAGATCAAATCTCATCTGGTGTCCAAACAAAGAAACAGTACCAGTACCAGTCCTGTCTTCCTTCACAGACCCCTCATCGAGAATTTTTCGAAGGAAGTCCAGGTATTGTTGCATAATCCCCACGTCATATCGGCAGTCCTTCAAGGATGCGGCTGGTCAAGGTGCTCCCATTTCTTCAATAGTCCCCATCAATTGATCAGTGAACTTGCGGTATAGAGACTTCATTATCGAGCTTCTTCCATGTTCATCTACAGAACTCAACACCTCTAATTGACTCTTGTTGAAGTCACCACCATCGTCCGAGATGAGCCATTCTCCGAAGGTTACTGGCTCTCCAATATGGATATCTATGGCTTTCCAGAATCGAATAAAATTCGCACCCGGGGGCATTACCTCCCTTGAGCCAATAATACAGATTGGAATTACGGGAATATCAGGAAAGCTAGCAGCAAGCCTAGCTACGCCAGTCTTTCCATCTTGTAGGAATGGAGGCTTAAGTTTTCTAGATCTGGTACCCTCTGGAAATATTCCTAATGCAAGCCCGGAGTTTAACACATCATGAGCTCTAGAGAGTGCATCTTTACCGCCTTCTGATCTGATTGTCTCGATCATCCCATTACTACTCATGATAAATTTGTTAGGTTGCTTCTGGAAGTGATCCTCTTTAGCAAGGTAAAAAACATGTCTACGAGCTGCAAGAATCTTGAAGATAGGATCTAAGTTAGAGACATGATTAGAGGTGATAATCATAGCTCCTTTACTTGGTATTCTTTCCAGGCCCGAATAATTAATATTGAAGAAGAACCGAACCAGGGGGGAGAGGAACCTGATTAGAAACCGATAAATCAAAGGTATTGAAAACGGCTTATCTGTGCCTCCAATATCCGATAGATAAGAGAATGAACGAATATCCTCTGCAGAGAGCTTAGCCACACATCCCCGAGAAAGAATGTCATTTCACTCTTTGTGATACAATGACAAGTATTCTAGACATTTACCCCCTGCCACGTGCATGCCATCGCGCAAAGCTCTCTCTCTGTTACTGGTATCGGTATTTCTAATTCCGATTATTTCACCTAGTGTTGCAGGAGAATGGTCTGATGATGGGTGGCTGACAAATTTGATTGGGCCCGAGAGGATGGAAAACGGTGATGAATTCGGATGCCATGGATTCGAAGGCATAGACACTTTGGAAGAAAACTGGGTTATTGAAGCATGTAAGGAATACCTGGTTTCTCACACTGATTCTTCTAGGTGGGGAAAAGATCCAATCTCTTTTGGAATTACAGGCGATTATGTAGACAATCAAACAGCACTTGCTCTGGTGAATTCAGGCTTTTTAATTACAGGCGATATGATTCAAAACGATCCAGAAGGTTTAGCTGTATTCTCCAGAAACGGAGGTAGCTTGGAGAAGAATTCTGCAAATATGGAGCTGCTGGAGTCTGCTGAAGAAGACTCCTTGGTTAGTATTTGGTGGAGGGCTAGAGTTGATGATATCAAGGTCAGGGAAGATAAAGAATTGATGGCATGGCTCGAAGAACAAGATGTTTGGTTTACAACCTGGGGGGAATGGTATTTCCATGAAATTTCGAGTGAGAACATTGAGGTTAATACTCAAGAAAATAAAATAATTTTTTCTAATCCTCAATCGTCAAATAGTTGGGATGTTCCAGGTTCGATTACTTTGGAAATCGATGGAAACATCATTGAAGTAAATGATGGCCAAGGTGAGCAATTTCCAGATTTGAGCATAACGGAAAGGAAATTGAAACATGGATGGAGGACATATGAAAATGGAGCATTGTTCACAATAATGCCTGGGTCATCTGTGGAAGTTACAATCGATGATATGCCCGATGAATTCTCTTATTCCCCGTTGCCTACTTTCAATGACCTGCACCATGCCATTACAGTAGTGGGGCACCACACAACAAATCTCTTCCAATGGTCTTCGGACTATCAGGAGTCGATATTGACATTTACTTGGCTAGTGGAAAGGCCTTCCATAGAGGATATTAATTGGAGCCTCCCTATCATTGCATTATCTGTTCTAATAGCGGTTCCAGTTATTGTCAAGAGAATAGTTGAGATGGATGATTTGGAATAATACAATCAAGCCCCAATTTTACAATCAATTGTCAGTTGACAACTGGGCCAATAATCACTACTCCGTTTTCTCTCATCATCTCAATAATTGAGTTCACGACCTTTCTTGGAAGTTTCTCAGGAGCATGTATCCCCGGCTCAAGCATATCAGGGTCCTCAATCCATGCCCGAATACATCCTACTGTTACAAGCCCCGTCGTTCGAGCCATGGAAGATCCATCCTCTCCTCCAGAATCATTCACTACCCAGGTCATTCTATTCCCTGCATGATCAGTAGCAGAAACTTCCATCCAAGTGAATTCAGGGGTCTCCGAATCAAAACGCCACTCACCAATCAATCTCTCTATGTCTAGCGAGTTAGATTCTCTCTCCCTGACAAATCTCTCAATATGCCCTGGCCATCTGACCGTATACTCTGACATCTCCTCTGCAGGTATGGAGCTCATGACTGAACGAAGCCCATCTGTAAGAAATGCTTCCATGGTACCTCTACCTTCAACCTCTATTGAATGCTTCTCAGTAAGTGCAGGGAGAGTTACCATCATACCATTCCTAACCACTCTAGCGGGCCTAGTATACTCTGCTATCACATCTCTAGGAGAAAATGGGGCCATGTAGTTCCATCCTCCTTTTTTCACAGCAGGATTTCCACCCACTCTTATTTCAGCTGTCTTCAATCTACCCATTTTCCCGTATATCTCAGAAAGGAGCATGTTTGACAGTCCAGGCGCTATTCCAACATCCCAGATGACTTTAGTTCCGATACCAATCCTATCTTCTTTTATCGTGTCAGGAGTTTTCTCACTGAAACTAAGATCTACAATCTGCCGACCATCTACCCGGGCGAGCCTCCTTGTAAGTTTGTGGCCGACTTCGCCAGGTAACATATTCACAAATATAGCCTCATTATCAAAAGCCTCCAAGTCGTAATCGAAAATATCCCCAATATGCACAGTGATATTTGTGTACACCTCAAACATGCTATTTTTCGGCTTCATATCATAAACGGACACAGTAAAGCCACATTCGGCCAGTTTTCTAGCTACAAATGAGCCCACCAAGCCAGCCCCAAAACAATGCACCAACTTCATATTCGCGTGGGGCCGGCAATAGCGTATTGACCTTCGGTTCGCTATTTTGAGTCCTTGAATAGCGATGACTTGATTGAGGACTATACATTCCAACACTCATGAACGAGGACATCGGAATTGACCCATGGTCTTCCGATGGAGAAACTGACTACTCAAGAATCGTTAATCAATTTGGTCTAGAAATGGTAGATCAAAACACCGTACCCAATCCGGGTATGCTTCATCGTAGAGGTGTTATTTTCGCTCACAGGGACTTAGATGTAGCATTACGTTCCATTAGGGATAAGTCGCCTTTTGGCGTATTAACCGGTCTGATGCCTAGCGGAAGGATGCATCTGGGACATAGTATGGTAATTGAGCAGGTTAAGTGGTTCCAAGGACACGGAGCCGATGTCACCGTTGCAGTAGCTGATCTCGAAGCATTAGCAACCCGTGGCACGTCGATAGCACAAGGGCGCAAGACCGCATTAGAGGAATATGTCCTGAACTATGCAGCCTTAGGCTTAGAACCATCGGAGACTGAAGTGTATTTCCAGAGTTCTAGACCAGAAGTCCAAAGACTCGGTTTCACACTGGGTAGGAGGACAAATATATCTGAATTTGAGTCCATCTATGGTTTTACGGGTGAGACTAATTTAGCTCATGTTCAGGCACCTCTAGTACAAGTTGGTGATATCGTCCACCCACAGCTTGAGGATTTTGGAGGCCTCAGGCCTATTGTAGTCCCAGTTGGAATTGATCAGGATCCACATCTCAGACTTACAAGAGATATTGTTGGTAAGACCAACTGGTTCAATATTAAGGAGAAAAAATCTGGTGGCCTAACTATCTCACTGTCCATGCAACCTGAAAACTCAGCAATTTTCGGCGTTGATAGCAAAGGCAGGTTAGACCGATCCTTAAGAGACGCAATTTTCAACAAAATTATTGACTTAATATCTCCAATTGGATTCGCAGATTTCTCATCCAATCCAAAGCACGGAACAATCGATATTCCCGGCGCGACCATGTCAGATAAGAACCCGATTAAAATGGAGTTATTGCGACTTGAAAGGAATCTAGGAGGACTAGGTTTGATGCCCCCCTGCTCAACCTACCACAGATTCGCCCCAGGAATGACCGGGGGCAAAATGTCCTCTTCAAAGCCTGAAACTACGATTTTCATGACAGACACTGTCGAGTCAGTGTCTAAGAAGGTTAACAGGGCTATCAGCGGCGGTAAATCAACAGTTGAGGAACACAGAAGACTAGGGGGTGACTGTTCCAAAGATATCTCTTTCCAGTACCTGAAGTTCTTCTTTGAGCAGGAAGACTCTGCGATAGCCGAGATTAGAAGAGATTACGAAAGTGGCAGAATGTTAGCCGGGGAAATCAAGAAATTATGTATTGATAAAGCCTCCAATTGGTTAGAAGAAATCTCTGAAAAAAGAGAGTATTGGAGGGATAGGACCCATGAGTTCATTTCTCATGATTCGTCCTAATTACTCACTTGAGACATCAAAAATCGGATATACCGGACCTGGGTCTAATTCCTTTGCATCGTCATCTGAAATTTCTGAAGATACAGCCTCATCGTGAAGAATTTGACTATGGCCAACCGGATCAAGGAGTTCCAAAGTTACGGATAGATTGCCATTCATAACCATATCAATCTTAGAAAGGAGCTCATCGCATTTTTCCAAAATATCTTCATCGCCTTCCGCATCAGCCTGTCTCCTAATCGTGCCTATTGCACTCGAGAATCTATCTAAAACGCCCTCTACATTCGATATGTATCCAGTTGAACTCGAACCCGGAGTAACCTCCAGACCAAGCTCTTCTACCCTAACAGTACAAGAAGACGATCTTACTACCCTTGCATTAACGTGATCTGCAGAACTTACAACCAATTTCCATGAACCGGCCTTCTTTCCCTCAGCCGGGATAAAATCCGTAACTCTCCAACCACAGCTATCACATGACATTGTGATTTGTGTATGCTCCCCAAAATACGGTATTTCGGAGGTATGTGCGAGCATCTTAAGACTATTCTCCACACCACAAATCGGGCATGACTGCTCTACATGATTCTCCATAGTGACCCTCAATTACTAGTTCTACTTGTGAAATTGGAAGGCAGAAGTAGCAGACGCCTATCCCCTAGCCTGACAACCTCTCCGGCTATATCGTCTTCAACAAATCTTTGAATTTTATTTACTGCTACACTGAGCTCTAGGTCATTTTTTATTATCTCGCCCATCTTAACTATCACCATGTCCCCATCAGAGATCCAATTCATCAATTCGGAGATTCCAGTTAGGTCATCAAGTTCGCACCTCCTGATTACGACGTCGCCAACGATTCTTGGAACAGGTGCATCGGGGTAGGAAGTTCCTAGATCATGATAATCCTGGCCGGGTGCCATACTGTCCATATTTCGCTCAGATTCTCTCACCTCGATCCACTTCGGCTCTTTACGCCCCCCTCTTGCCACGACACTGCAAAATACCGATGCCCCTTGATTTATCCGGTCGGAAATTTAGATTAGAACCATATGTCGATGGTTTTCTCATACCTTGGCCCCGTCGGATTCATAAGGGGCTGTCCTGAGAAGAGGTTGTCGGCACTCACCGGCGGTGACACTATGGATCCAACACTTGATGCAGTTAAGACAGGTACTAGTACCATTGGAATTACTTTTGATGGCGGCGTAGTAGTGGGTGCAGACCACAGGGCCACCATGGGTCACTTTATCGCAAACAAGAGCGTCAAGAAATTGTTTGATATTTCAGATTATGTCGCTCTAACTACCGCAGGACTTGTGGGTCACGCGCAATCTCTCTCCAGAACCCTATCAGCCGAATTGAAACTGTATGAGCTAAAGCAGGGTAAACCGATGACAGTCAAAGGGGCCGCAACACTAACTGCCAACATCCTAGTCGGTAGGCCACACTATGTCCAATTACTCATCGTAGGTGTCGATAGTTCAGGATCTAGTGTTTACAGCATAGACTCTGCAGGTGGGTCCATACCAGATGTCTACTGTGCTACCGGATCAGGCAGTCCTTACATGTATGGGGTTCTGGAAGATCAATTTAAACTCAATATGTCCGAGAAGGAAGCCCTCAGGGTCGCTGCCAAGGCACTATTAGCATCAGCACAGAGGGATGCCGCCAGTGGTAATGGCATGGATCTCGCAGTAATTACTCCAGATTCTGGCTATAGACAATTGTCAGAAGATGAGGTTTCTGAACTCATCAAAAATCTTTGAAATTCACGCTTAGTGCACTTACCTGTGGTTAACAGGAAAGTTAGCGTGAGCAGGAAGTGAAATAATGAGGCTTACTTTCTCAGAAATTAAGAATAAAATAAGGAAAATTATTCCCGAAGGAATAGACTATGACGTTGATCTGGAAGCTGGATCTATTTCTGTTATCACTAAGGAGCCCGCATCATTCGGAGGAGCAGGGGGGCAGAGTCTTACAGTTAAAATTGCCAAGGCGGTCAGAAGAAGAGTCGTGATCAGACCACATCCAGATTTACTTTCTAGTGAGAATGAGGTCAATGATGCGGTATCAAGAATAATGCCGGAAGAAGCTCTAATTAGACGAATCTGGCTTGATCCAGCTCTATCTGAAGTCACAATTGAAGCCGATGATCCAAAGTCAGCGGTAGGTCAGAAGGGAACTAACATCCAACAGCTAAGAAACGAGATTGGTTGGTTGGTAAATGTTGTCAGGGCGCCCGCGAGAGAGAGTAGGACTCAGACGGATATTAGGAGATTCAGAAAGGAGTTAGCCGACGAAAGGAAAACGCTACTCAGAAAATTCGGCACTAGGATATACAGGCCCCAGAGACCAGGTCCACCGTGGGTCAGAGTTACCGCACTAGGCTCATACAGAGAGGTTGGAAGAGCTATGCATTTGGTTACCACCAATGAGTCCAAGGTTCTCGTTGATTGTGGTGCGAAACCAACAAACAACAGAAGTGAAGTCCAACCTTTCTTTGCTGCCCCTGAGATGCTTCCTCTGGATAATATCGATGCTGTCGTAATTACTCACGCTCACGTTGATCATATTGGGATGCTCCCGGTTCTATTCAAGTATGGCTACAAAGGCCCTGTTTACTGCACTCAACCAACTAGGGACCTAATGACTCTATTACAGATGGATTATATCAAAGTGGCACAAGCAGAAGGAAATGATCCCCCATACTCAAAATCCGATATCCAGGAATGTATCAAACATGTAGTGGATATAAACTGGGGGGAGAAAACCGACATAGCCCCCGACATTAAAATGACCATGGAAAACGCTGGTCATATTCTCGGCTCGTCCAGTGTCTACATGCAAATAGGAGAGGGTAGAAACGAGCACAAACTACTATTCTCTGGAGATATAAAATATGAGAAATCTTGGTTATTCGATGCGGCTACTGTAAGATTCAACAAGGTTGACACACTGGTAGTAGAATCTACATACGGAGGTCCACAAAGTATCCAACCAACCAGACAACAAGCCACCCAAGATCTACAAGATTTGATCATTGATACCCTATCAAGAAAGGGTAAAATTTTCTGCCCTGTATTTGCTGTTGGAAGGTCTCAAGAGGTTATGATGGCTATCGATGAACTATTCAAATCTGAGAAGGTCACACCAGTTACTGTATGGCTAGATGGAATGATTTCAGAGGCGACAGCCATCCACACTAGCCATCCTAATTATCTGAACAAGGACCTCAGGGGAAAGATGCTGAGGGGAGGTTCTGAGAACCCGTTTAATTCAAAGTGGTTTAAGCAAGTCGAGTCTCGGGAGCAAAGAGAATCGATACTTCTAGACCCAACACCCTGCATTGTCTTAGCGACAAGTGGAATGATGACAGGTGGCCCAATTGTGGAATATTTCAAGTACTGGGCCCCTGAACCTGGAAATACGCTTTGCTTCGTAGGATATCAGGCATCAGGAACTCTGGGAAGGAGGCTCCAAGATGGACACTCGCAAGTTCCTTTGGTTGACAAAGGCCAGACTCTAATGATTGATGTTCGTTGTAATATGGTCATTATCGATGGGTTCAGCGGACACTCAGATAGAAATCAATTAATGGACTACGTCAAAGCTCTAAACCCCACTCCTAGGAAGATAATTTGTCACCACGGTGATCCACAAACATGCAATGCCTTCAGAAAGGGGCTCAGAGAGAGATTCAAAGTACAAACGTACGCACCTGACAATCTAGAAACACTCCGCCTGGTTTGATTATAAAACAGGTGTATCGAAGCCAAAATCTCCAACTTGAAGGTTATTCTCAACCTCAGTTTTTTCATCTTCGTCCCATTCTTCAGAGATATTGTTAGAGTGAATTTCCCCCTCCTTTGAAGATAGTGCCAATGCCACAGAAAATGGGATCAGTAGGAGGAAAATCCAGGATTGATAGCCTACTTCACCAGATGAGATTATGGAGTACAAAGATAACATCATCAGGGCCATGGAAACTATCCAACCCGTCGCTCGTACAACAACGCTCATGGCCTCCTGTTCGGGTTGGGATTAATCAGTCAACCTCTTGTACCTCGAATTTTATCCAAGCTCATGGGAGGTAATTGGGTGATGCTAAGGTGTCAGTGTGGAAGAAATTTCGGATCGAGGGCTAACTCTAATTCTTATTGCCCAAGATGCAATAAAAAAACATCCCTGTCCACTATCAAATCCTTCTCTTCATCTTCAGAATTGAGAGATGCAGTTTCCGAAGCAAATGTTCCCGATGAGATTGTCAAAGAGCTATCTTCCAGATTAGCATCATATGAAAATTCTGAACGTTCCAATGAGGGATTCACAAGTGATGATATCGATAAAATTTTATCTCTTGCCAAACTTCCAGATGATTCAATCACTCTTAGTTCTATAAACGAATCAATGATTAGATTAGATCTAAAAAAAATGAGTGCTGAGAGGTTTATGGAGCTTCTGGAAACATCTTCTATGGTTCTTAGAAATTCAAATAGCTCTTGGTCAGTTCTCCAGTAACGTTCATTCAAGAGAAGTCTTGCGAACCCATGGGGCCCGTGGGTTAGTCTGGTCTATGCTAGATGCTTTGGGAGCATTTGACCCTGGTTCGAATCCAGGCGGGCCCACCATCATTTCAGTCTATTGAGTGCCTCAATATCAAATATTGATACTGCATTGTCTATTGCATCCGAGATATTGAACCACATCGCTTCCTCGATCTCATCCGGCTTAGGAGTGATTTCTTCATATTCGATATCTGCATGACACCTATATGTGAACGAAATCCAATTAATCCCATCATCAGTAAATATTTCTTCACGGATATAGGCGCCATCATCATCACCAAAAGAGTCTCCAGTTTCACCCTTGGGGTCCTCAATAATGATGTCAATACCAAGCTCCTCTCTGGCTTCTCTAATTGCTGCGTCTCGAGGGTGCTCACCATAATCCACGAAACCCCCTGGTAGTGTCCAACAACCTGTGAAAAATCCTCTTGAAACCTTCGCCATTAATACCTCTCTTTTTGAATTCAAGATTAGTACCTTACTAACCACTCTGTGTATGGTTCTGTATACGGACTCTCTAGCAACCGGGTCAACTGAATTGTCGCTAATTACAGAATCCTTCCATGCCCATTCGCCAGGCCAGTCAATTAATGGCTTCCCATGAGTTACGACATGTTCCTCTTGAGCCAGTCTAAATCTGTTGGTACGAATTTCTTCCCAGGGAATTCCAAAACCCTCTATTTCTTCCTCAGTTGGTAAGCGTATCAGTTCTGAGCTCGGATCAAGATTTACTCTTCCCATTCTTGGGATTGCTGGACCACTGCCATCACCATACACCAACAGCAATTTACCATCTGACTCTAGGTAAACATGCTTGCCCATTGATACACCCGTCTAATTTCCTAATAGGTCGCTGACCGCATCTCTTTCTTCCAACAGGGCAGCGATATTCTCATCGATCTTTGACTGTGCAAATTCATCTAAAAGGAGGTCTTCAACTACCACTATACTGCCATTTTCACATTTACACGGGAAACTGAAAACTAGTCCTTTAGGAACGCCATACCATCCCTCTGATGGAATGGCCATGGATACTATTCGCCCGTTAGTTCCCTGCCACCAGTCTCTCATGTGGTCTATGGCGGCAGATGCAGCGGACGCCGCGGAAGACGCCCCCCTTGCTACTATGATCGCCTTTCCACGTGTTGAAACAGTTTCTATGAACTGGCCCTGCAACCATTTAGTATCCAACAGGTTAGTTATTGGTACACCATCAACGGTTCCGAAACGTGGGTCAGGATACATTGTGTTTGCATGATTTCCCCATATGAATACATCCCTAATGGCTGAAGCAGGAACTCCAGCGTGTTCCGCTATCTGTCCAACTGCTCTATTCTGATCTAGGCGCGTCATCGCAGTAAATTGCCGAGAGGATATACTCGGTGCATTTGCACAGGCTATCAGTGCATTAGTATTACAGGGGTTACCCACTGTGATTACCTTTACATTTCGAGAGGCCACAGATTCTATCGCCTTGCCTTGTCCAACAAATATAGGGCCATTTGCTGCTACTAGATCGGATCTGTCCATATCTTTAGTCCTGGGCCGTGAGCCGACTAGAAAAATTACATCTGCATCCCGAAATGCGATATTAGGATCATCCGTACCCATTACACCGTGTATGAGGGGGAATGCAGAGTCATTCAGCTCCATTATTACTCCTTCCAAACGTTGCATTCCGGGCGGTATCTCCAGAAGTTGCAAGTTGATTGGTTGAGCCGACCCAAAACAATCCCCACTTGCTATCCGCCATAACAGAGCGTAGCCAATGTTTCCCGCCGCTCCTGTTACAGCAACACGAATTGATTTATTCATACCGTCCTTCGTAACATCAACGTCCGTATTTTTAGTAGAATCTGTGGGCACTATCTCTCCTCGTGCCGTCGGTAGTGATTAGAGTATTAGCACTTTGCGAAAGAACGTTCCACATGGGTCTTTGGAATATGGTTCACCGACAATGAGAATAGTGAGCCGACGGTTTCAATAAGCGCTAACATCTCGGAAGATTAATCTTGGTCGTAGACCAACGAGTGATATCATGCGACTAGGAGTTCTCAGAGAGCCAGAAGGGGAGATGAGGGTAGCTTTAGTGCCCAACTCTATACCTAAATTATCTAAGTCTGGATTTGAAGTATTCATAGAGGAAGATTCTGGATTGAACGCGAACCACTCGAATGATGAGTATGAGGCAAGGGGTGGTAAAATATGCTCACGTGAAGACGTTTTATCCTGCGAATTGATAGTCTCTATCAGGGCTCCGGATTTGTCGCAAATCTCCGACGGCACAGTAGTTATCTGCGTAGCTGACCCTTTTAGGAACCCAGACACTGTTAGACAGGCCATTTCTTCTGGCATTACACTGATCAGTATGGATATGATACCTAGAAGACTATCTAGAGCACAATCCATGGATGTAAACTCCAGCCAAGATAATCTATCTGGATATAAAGCAGTATTGATTGGTGCATCAGAGGTGCCCAAGGCAATTCCCATGATGACTACAAGTGCAGGAACAGTAAAGCCAGCAAAATTTGTAATAATGGGAAGCGGAGTTGCAGGACTCCAGGCCATAGCAACCGCTAAGAGAATTGGAGCGATTGTTTATGCATCCGATGTTAGAAAATCTGCGGCCGAACAGATTGAATCCGTAGGGGGCAGATTCATCGAGGTTGAGGGTATGGATGATTTTGAAGACGAGTCTGGATACGCCAAGCCCCTTACTCCAGAATTTATCCAGAAAGTAAATGATACAGTATGTGAAGTGGCTAGTGATGCCGATGTTATAGTTACTACAGCCAGAATTTTCGGCAGACCCGCACCCATCACGATTCCTGAATCCGCCGTGCGCTCTTTCAAAAGAGGGTCAGTAATAGTAGACATGAATGCTGATGTCGGCGGAAATTGTGAGCTGACTACTCCGGGTGAGACAGTTGTCAAACACGGAGTGAAAATTATTGGTATCAAGAATCTTGCAGGGACGATTCCCTCATCAGCCAGCATGCTCTACTCTAACAATATCACTAATTTTGTTATCTCAATATCTGGGGATGATGGACTAATTTTTGACTCTGACGATGATATCTTATTTGGTCCATCGAAAGATTCCGACTTCTTCGTGGATGGCATGGGGGGAGTCCTAATTTGCAGTTCAGGGGAGTTGCAAAAAAATCAAACTAGACTAGGGGGAATCTTGTAATGGCTCTAACATTAACCGCACTGATTGGAAGTATTACTGTATTCGTACTTGCCATTTTTTTAGGATTCGAACTAATTAGTAAAGTCCCCCCAACCTTGCATACTCCTCTAATGTCTGGCGCTAATGCAATCTCTGGAATTACTATTGTAGGGGCGCTAATACTTTCAAATGAGGGTTTCAGCGGAATGGATACGTCTTTAGCCGCGATTCTGGCTTTCCTGGCATTAGTAATGGCGACAATAAATGTTGTCGGTGGATTCATGGTTACAAATAGGATGCTGGAGATGATTGCCGGTAAGAAGAGAAGAGGTGGTAACTAATGGTCGATCCTGTAATCTGGGACATCGGTTACTTATTGTCAGCATCCATGTTCATCGTAGGGATAAAGAGGCTTTCTAGTCCTAGAACCGCTCCTTCCGGCAACAGACTTGGCGCCCAAGGGATGCTGCTTGCAGTACTTGTTACACTTATGAAACTTCAATCCGATGGTATCATCGGTTGGGAACTCATTGTGGGGGGTCTCGCTATTGGCTCTCTGATAGGCTACCTTATGGCAACCCGTGTTGAGATGACGGGGATGCCCGAACTAGTTGCCTTGTTCAATGGGTTCGGAGGTGCTGCCTCAGCACTTGTTGGTTTATCCGAGGTCCTGAAGAGGATATCTGATGGAGTCCCAGAACCAGGCGTCGAGCTATATGCAATCTGGATCGCGATCGGACTTTCGGCCCTAGTTGGGTGGATTACACTCTCCGGTAGCCTAGTTGCTATGATGAAATTAAAGGGTGGATTCTACATTCCCTTCAGTAAGAAGGATGACAGAGGGAGAAGTAAATGGGTTTCATTTCCAACATGGGGCCCCCCTTGGCTAAATTATGTCAAAGTGCTCTTACTACTATCATCCATAGCACTCATTGGCATGACCATACAAGAGCCAGAGGATAAAACATGGATATACTCGTTGGTGGCAACATCTACCCTTCTAGGTATTCTGTTCGTCTTACCTATCGGTGGTGCTGATATGCCTGTGGTTGTGAGCTTACTAAACTCATTATCAGGCATTGCAGCTGCATTTACTGGTTTTGTAATAGGTAACAACGTACTAATCATCGCAGGTTCTATGGTCGGGGCAGCTGGACTTATCCTGACCTTCATAATGTGCAAGGCCATGAATAGAGAACTCTATGACGTGCTCTTCAAGGCATTTGGCGGTTCTGGAGAAAAAGATCAGCTGACAAGGTCAAAGGTTGGGAGCGATCCAGAAGAAGTAGCAATGGTGCTTGACGGGGCTCAGAAAGTCATTGTTGTACCAGGCTACGGTATGGCAGTCAGCCAGAGTCAACACGCAGTGAAGGAATTTGCAGATTTGATGGAATCAATGGACTGTGAGGTACTATACGCTATCCATCCAGTAGCGGGAAGGATGCCTGGACATATGAACGTCCTTTTGGCAGAGGCAAACGTTCCTTATGAGAAGCTGATCGAGATGGATGAAATAAATTCCGAGTTCCCTGATTGTGATGTAGCCGTTGTAATAGGTGCTAATGATACTACCAACCCTGCTTCTAGATCCGGAGACGGCCCATTGGCGGGAATGCCAATACTAGACGTCGATAAATCATCAGTTGTTGTAATCATCAAGAGAAGCCTTTCAGTAGGGTATGCAGGCGTGGACAATGATTTGTTTTACATGGATAAAACCATGATGCTATTCGGTGATGGAAAGAAAATGATGAACCAACTGAATACTGCCGTTAAAGAGTTATAATTGGTGGACAAGAACATGACTCCGAGCAACGGTTATTTGTCGCACGCTCCCTTTAGTCGCATGGGCGTGCGTATGGCCGGTAGTGTCAAGAGGGCGTTTGCGATACTCCTGGTGCTTTCTATTATGTCGATTCCTGCCATGGGCATGAGTTCGGGACCCGGCTATGAAAACTCAGATGGAGATCCTACAGTGAAGTATGGGTGCTCCTGTCACAACAACGGTGCGGCATCTACAAGGGCCGTAGTGATGGTTACCGGAGTACCGGTCATGTATGAGATAGATCAGTCCTATGACATGACAATAAAGGTAGCAGACTCCCTGACACTCTCTGGAGGCGATGGCAACACAGAGGGAGGATTCCTGATGACATCGGATGGCATTGGGGAGTTCTCGTGGCCAGAAGATGAGGATATTAGGGAAGCCGAAGGGGCCCCATCAGATATCTCTCATTCAGAAACTGACTCTGATGGCATATGGCAAATTACCTGGACCGCTCCCTCAAATGACACAGGACATGTATATTTCTGGTTGGCGGGTAATTCCGTGAATGGAGACGGAGCACCCGGTGATGATGATTGGTGGAATGTCCTGTCTTTTACAATAAATTCACCCGATACAATTGAATCTGGTGATTCCGGGGCAACCTTGGAGACTAGGACAGTCTCTGTCGGTGACTATGATACTCTGTTCTTGATAGAAGAATCAGAAGCCCAAAGGGAAGCTGAAAGACAAGAGGCTTTGTCACACAGAGTTTTTACACAGGGAAACCTATTCTTCTGGACCAGTCTTACTGCTCTGCTGGTGGGGGCATTAGTACAGAGGGAGATTCTAGAAAGAAAATATGATGATGGTCCTGAATTTTTAGCTACAGAATTGGCATATCCACAAGCTCTTAGGAGGGCCCTAATGAGTGTAGTATCCTTTTTGATTGCCATCAGATGGGCTTCTTCCGAGACTCCAGTCTACTTCCCGCCTCCCGCAGTGGTAGAAGAGGGTACCAAGGTTACCGATTTAACTGCCTTCCTGACGGGCAGCGCATTCCTTGCCAGTGCTCTTTTCGCGTACGGGGTTTATCGAACTATTTTAGCGGCCAGAGTCTCCCCTGATGTCAAGGATCGTCTGTAGATGTCAGAGAATCCTTCCCTTTCACCACCCAAGCCCCTTTCAAATCATTTCCAAGATCTGTATTCCATAATCAGGTCAACCGTAATTCTAGTAGCCATATTCTCCATACTCTGGTCTCTCGCTTCAACCGCATTACTTACAGAATGGACCCACTCATTTACCCTCAATGATGATTCGAAGAGCCTAGTCATTTATTCACCATTCGAATGGGTAGAAATAAAGTGGTCATTTTCGATATTGATGTCCATGATTACTGTAATTCCGATTTTATCATTCATGGTATTCAGATTTGCAAAACCCGGACTTTATGCTCATGAATCCAAATGGCTAGGGAGAGTCCTTCTGATTAATTCATTCGTACTTCCACTATTGATTTTTATCATATGGTTCTGGTTTGTTCCCGAGATGGTAAATACTGCTTCTTCTCTGTCAGAAATAAATAACATAACCCCCAGATATGATGTGGCAGAGATAACAAAACTTGCAATTGGAATTACATGGGTGACAATTGTATGGGTAGTTTTGTTCAATTCATTGACAATATTCAGATTCACAAACGGAGAAATTGGGATCTACGGCTGGGCTAGACCAAGACTGATCATAATTTGTCTAGGCCTTCTAATTCTAACCCTGCCGTCCACATTCGATGGTTTGAAAATACTTATTTCTGCCTTGGTTATCCTCTTTTGCGACCTCGCCTCTAAGACATTTCCTTTGGGCGGTAAGGGTGAATAATCTATCCATAATAACACTGCATTCAAAACTCACGTATAGTACCGATACATGTGAAAATCCTCAGGGTTGTTCTTGCCATCTTAATCCTCATGGGGGGGATCTTCGTCAATTTGAATCCAGATTTAGTAGATTCTCATTATGATTTTGAAGAATCTGATGAGTCTTCAGATCTTGTCGGTTTACAGATGGATGAGAGGTGGTTGGTCCTCAGGGTTTCTTTCCCTAATTCGCCCCATTCTGAGTCGATAACGTCTTCTCTACTGCAGGGAAATGGTTCAGCAGAGGAATATGTCCAACAACTTTCAGGTGGGGCCTCAACACTGAAAGTTACAACGTCAGTTGATGTCTGGGTCTCCGAGTTTGACGAATCGTATTGGGGCACAGACTCACAAAATGAGAGAGACGTGGGAAATAATGGAATGGGAGTGGATAAATTGGTAGAGAACGCCGCTAAAAATCTACTTTCAGGTCTTGATTTATCGGATTGGGACCTAAACGGTGACGGCATCTTAGACAGACTCCTAGTACTACATTCAGGAAACGCTCAGGAATCAGGAGGACCTTCGGACTCAATTTGGAGCCATTTCTCTACGCTCTCCAAACCGATTGAAATAGGTGATTGGGAAATTAAACATTATACTATTTCCTCTCTGGAATCTGGTTTGGGTACCCTTGTCCATGAAATGCTCCATCAAATGGGTGCTTATGACCTGTATGATGTTAATTCTGACTTGCCTTCCAGAACCTGGAAGGGGTTGGGGGACTGGGATATAATGGCTAGTGGAAATTGGAATGGGAATGCCATGGTACCTGCGATGCCCGGTGGTGCAACCCTTGCAACAATAAATGGGCCCGGGATCGAATCCATTAACGACGAATTAAGCCAAAATATAACGCTATACCCCATGAGCTCTACACAAAATAACACTAGAGTAGTTTCCATATATACCGCACCAGGTGAGTCCGTACTAATTACTTACAGAGCGAATAATGGCTTCGACTCAGCCCTTCCCGGATCAGGATTGATTGTGGAGTATCTAGATAGAAATAATGGAAACATGAATGACAATACGGTCAATAAAGACCCAAAAAATCCTTGGGTGATGATTATTGAGGCAGATGGAGATCAAGCGCTCCTTAGAAATCGTGATAGTGGAAGTAGTGGAGATCCTTTCCAAACTGGTGATTCCTTCGGATCTGAAGGTCACCTAATCAGAGATAACAGAGGCAGGTTAGTTCCATGGCATGTTTCAATTACTAATATTGGACAGTCAAATGCTTCATTGGAAATAATTCCGAATAATGAATTCACTGATAGGATTCTTACTCCTAGGTCACCAATACAATTAATCGAAGGAGAGACCGCCTACGCGTCAGTAAATACACAGTTACCGTGTACCTTGGTAATCAATACTAGTAACGATTTAACAAATCCTGAACCAATTGAAATTGAAGTTCCTGCAGGAATAACCACTATACCCATTCTTCGATTTTCTGATACGAACCAAGAGATGGGTATTCTCAACGGCAATATTGGTTGCAAGGGAAAAACCCCAGAAAACCTCAGAATAGATTGGCAGGCCATCGGACATAGAATTCCCTATCAAGAGGTGGAGCACGTCATAAAGTGGGACCGACCATCGACTATTTCCATCCCAATTTCTATGATTGGCACAGGATCAAGGAACTACAATATAGCCATAGAAGGGGCCGTTGCTAGGATTGCTACTTCAGACACTCAAGGAGGAATGCTTTCCGGGGATAATCTAGTACTCGCTATCCAACCTGACGGATTATTGACTCCCGGAATGTACGCAAGGGGAGAGGTTGTATTCCAGGACGATTACTCCGTTGAGCAGAGGATTAAAATTGCACTAATTGCCGAGTCCTCCTTAACGGGCGATGGGATATTAGGGTGGATTTCTCAGCCTTCTAATGGACTATTGACGATATCCATACTCCTGGCGTTTAGTATCGTTATGGGAAGAGATGCAGATGACTAACGGGTAGTGCTCCACCTTGAATCTGTTGGGGGTCTAGAGATAGACATGTAGTGAATATGACCGCGTGTAAAAATAGGCATTAACCAGGTTTTATTTACCCCTGATGCCAACCTGGAAGCTAGGCAGGCTTCGTTCCAGTCACTTGGAATATTCTCAGGATCCGCGACCAACCAAGGGGCATGGGATTCACCAACATTACCCTCATAACACCTCCATTTCGTCCCATACTTAAATCCCGATTTTGGATTTAATCCTCTGTTCAACAAATCAAGTAGGACTACGGCACGTGTATCTTCATCTCCCTCTATTAATGACCTAAAAGCGGAATCGGTAATTCCTCCACCAAGTAATCCTTCAGAAACTCTACTTTCTTCAATGTCCAAGCTGGGTATGAAGTACCCTCCACTAGATATCTCATACAAGGAGCCCGTATCAATATCTATCCCTGAGTACTTTCCTAACTCTCCTCGAGGATCTTCTATTGATATCCGATACGTTACAGCGGAACCTTCCTCATCAACTACTATAATTTCTGGAATTAATCCCTTATGTTCTACTCCCTCACACCATGAGTATAATTCCTCAGGGATTATTGGATCATTTGAGTTGAATATTTGTAACTCTGAAACAGGATCGCTTTCTCTTGGATGCAGGTTTGAAGGCCATCTCATAGCCCAACTATTTTCTTCAAAATCATAGTCTGAACTCCACTGATCTATGTTCAGAACTACTTTATTTCCCGGAATCCTTACAGCTTCCATCGCGACATATTGAACTAGAAAATTCTGGTTTTCTTCTAATTCTTCTAAAATCAAGTTTCCTATGGGGAAAACTATGTTTCTATGGTTAACACAGAAGAGAAGCTCAACGGTATTCATGTATAGGCCCCCACCTTGAGCAGGCTTACCAATTGCAGACTTATGCCATAACCTGTCGGCAGACTTCTCTTTAAAATGCCAAAGTCCGTTATTACGCTCCATGCTCTCCCCAAAGGGTTCTCAATTTCATTCCCTCGGTCCAGAAATATCATTTCCTACCTCCCTCTCCAGGTACCATGTCAGTGTACAATGAAGCCGAATCACTACAAACTCTCATCACTCTCTTAGGGGAAATTGAAGGAACTAGAGTTACACTGATTGGTGACGTTATGCTGGATAGATACCATCATGGATATGCCAATAATCTCAACTCTACTGCCCCTGTGCCCGCTCTTAGGGTGATATACTCTGAGGAATCACCGGGAGCAGCCGCCCACATTGCTAGGGGGCTTAGCTCATTAGGACTATCCGTCGATCTACATAGCTCCGTTGGAGATGATAGTGAAGGAAAATGCATAATAAAAACTCTCAGTGAAGATGGAATAGATACTTCTGGAATAATCGAAGTCGAAGGAAGAAATACATTAACAAAAATAAGATTCTACGGCAGTAGGGAGAATCTTCTGGACCAAGAACAAATATTACTTCAAGCCGACCGCGGACCCCTTGATGAGTTAGATCCTAATATTAGCGAGTCCCTTACTAAGGCATCCTTGGAATCATTATCGGGAAGCCAAGCTTTGGTGATTTCCGATTATAACAAAGGTGTCATTACAGAGGAGGGCTCAGAATTGTTAATCTCAGCAGCCAAGAGTCTTGGGATTCCATCTATCGTCGACCCTAAGCTAACCGGTTTGTCTAGAAGCAAAGGTGCCGATATAGTAATTTTTGGCATCAGAGGCCTCGAACTTCAAAATAAAAGGCTAATGACCCCATCTTTGGATGAAGCAGCAAGCCAACTTATCGATACCTACGATTGGGGGGCATTGTTAGTTCTAGGAGGAGTCAATGGCGTAACACTCCATTCTGATGATGGAAGCAGGGTATTCTTTCCTTGCAGAGCAGACGCGCCCAAACAACAAATCGGGCTTAACGACGCTGCCGCCACTGCTCTAGCCGCTGCCCTGGGGAATGGTTTAGATGTCATAGATGCGGCATCGCTTTCAGCCGCTGCTTGCGAATGTATTCTGTCTGCCGAAGCCAGTCAGGAATTTGTTGATAGCTCAACTTTACAGCTTTGGCTGGAAGATCTTTCCTGGAAGTTAAGAATTTCAGATCGATAATCAATATTGCAAGAAGTTCAAATCACTTCCCTATTAGCGAAAGTCATGAGTAGCAAACAGGCAATGCTGTTATCACTCCTTATCGTGCTCTCATTTCACTCCTCAGATTCGTTGATTGATGATGATAATCACCAATTTTACTCGGAAACCATGGATATCTCAGATCCGCCACTGCTAGGCTTTGATCAAGATTTAGGGATGACTTTAGATGGTAATGAAATTATTTCTGGTTTCACGGTCTCTTCAACTTTACCAGACTCTACGGAGTGGCAAATCATCAGACTTTCCGATGACGGTATTCCGACAAATCTAACGGATCCTGTTTCCTTGGATATATCACCATCATCGTCAAATCAAGACGATGGTCTATCAAGATGGATATGGGAATTCACCATTGATTCATCATCTTATACTAATTGTACTTGTTTCATCACTGTGACATCAACGGCTAATCATCTCTCATCATCAATTTCCAGCGTATTCTTTACCGGTGTCAGTAATACGCCTGCAGTGATTATAGAGGATTGGGCAATCCTGAATGATGATTATATTACTTTCAGTAATCAAATAGATATTTCAGGCCGGGCATTCTCTCAAGATAATCTTCCATTGGATCTTTTAATTATGGTAATTAGTTCTGATAATTCTGCGAACG
>CEWK01132977.1_pt1 | contig 57602 bp, 72 predicted proteins | sample 531431 | NCBI WGS metagenome assembly CEWK01 (sample SAMEA2623059, study PRJEB7988) | marine metagenome | isolation source: saline water (ENVO:00002010), including
ATCATCGTTAAGTTTATCTTTTAACCAAGTGTATGTTCGCTTGACTAATTTTTCTGTCCATTCGTCATTACCCATACACTTGTACAATCCAATGCAAAGTAATTGAGTATACCCAAGTTTCTTTACATCTTTATCTAAGTGGACACGTACCTCGTGCTTTCCATTAGGTTTCAACCAAATAAAACCTTGTCCATTTGAGATTGAGATAGTTTCTATCTGTGTCCTATCTTCTGTCTCGTCACGTTCAAGGTTCGTTTGGTCGTTCTTGGTCGCACGTTCTTTGGCTTGTTTCCAAGCTAGATATTGTTCATCAGCTTTTGTGAGTTTCTTTTTACTCACTTTGCTCTTTTGTTTTTGTAAGATAAATAATCATCATCACGTCTGTATTTGGTTTGTGATGTAATAAAAGTTTTGATTATTTTTCTGAGTTTGTTAGGTGCTTTACCGGTAGCATATATCATTTGTTTGCTTTCAAGGTAGTCACCCAAAGTTTTAACAACATCATCTACAATTTTATCTAGTTGCTTGTGATTAATCACTGCTTCTTCATCGATGATGTCATCAATCCATTTGTCTTGGACTGCATTACGTCTGTCTAAATGTGGTGGTATGTCAGTTAGATCATCATCAGCAAGTGTAGACTGCCAAGTTGGAACTTCATTATCCACATCGGGAAACAATGTAGAATTCCTTGGCTCCACGTCAGATGTGATATCCCAAATACCACTTTGTCCGCTACTAATATCGAACAAGTTATCTTTCTTCTTTACACCAAGCTTTTCTAATTCGCCTTGTGCAATTTTATCTTCATAGTTTTTAGTCATAGTATCTCCTTGTTAAGATTAAAGTATAGGTTGGTTTGGGTTCTCAATATCTACAGACATACTTGGTAAACCATTGTAGTCTTTGATATCCATATCCAACCAAGCGGTTGAGTTTTCACTCACTCCAATTTGTGTTCTAATTTCTACATCGTTGTGCAACATATGAAATAGAACCGGCAATCTAGCATCTGAAATACGTTTGTATTCGTGTCTTTCAACAGACCTATTTTTCTTGAGCCTAATTGCTTTTTCGTTAAGAGCAATAAATTGTTCTTTGGAAAGGTAAGTTACTTGATTTGGCATAATGTTCTCCTTGTTAATGTTAAGTATAATATCCGACAATGTCGTTGGTCTTCATAACAACATTCTCATTCTGTCTCATAAGTAAGACAATATCATAGTTGTCAAACTTATGCAATGGAAATTCTATCATCGTTACTCCGTCAATAGAATTCGTGTTATTTGCAGTGGTATCGTCCAAATCCCACGTTTGATTTGTTACAATAGTCATTGCAAAATCTGGTTCATTTTCTGCCTTATTTAATAAGTGTTGTTCGAGGGCATAAATGAGAGGGTATTTTTTAGGGTCTTTCATATAGGTACTCCTTTAAAAGCTTTTGCACTTTCGTGCGGTTAGTATTACGAGTTCGTTTAGTCTTGAGAAACTTAGCGAACCCAATCCAAAATTCATATCCACTATGCGGTCGCATCGCAAACCACCAACTTGGAATACGAATAGTAGGTCGTGATGATTTCTTCATACTGCAATCACATCTCTGTTATCTACTGCGAAACGATTACCCAATATAAGCTTGGCTACTTGATCAAGTACATTCTTGGATAGATCACTTACATCATTGATACAAACGTGTTTGTCAAAGAAGTGTTTAGGTGCAGACGTACAGATACCAATGCCAACCATATTGATACCCTTGTTTTGCATATCCACAACTGCTTGTCTTGTCATCTTCTCCATTATATCTCTTCGATACATAGACGACCAAGCAGGATATCCGTCAGCAAGAACCAACATAATCTTGTTAGTCTCACGTCTTTTGAGTAGACGTTCACCGGCATATCTGATTGCATCTGCATCTGCATTTGAGTTGTCACTAGCAGTTGGAATGAAACCCATATTGTGAGTACATTGCCTTAGTTCTTTATTGAATGGCTTGAACAATGGCATATTGATTGCACACTCACGTGAGTATCTGTTACCTCTCTGTCTACTTGCTCTGAACTCTTTCCAAACACTGCCTTTGAAGTGCATAGTCGTATGACCAATAACTTCGTAAGGAATGTGTCCGGCACTCAAACATTCAGATAGACAGATCGCACTCTCTCCGGCAACTTTCATTGGATAACCTGACATACTACCTGAACAATCAATGAGTAGCATCACTGCGGTATCAACATCATCGCCTTGCACACGTTGTCTACGTATCTGTTGTGATCCACTTACAATGTGGAAACCACGATTACGTACGTTCAATCTGCCACGTGTACCACTTTCCCAATCACTATCTACTTTGGTAATCAATGCTTTCTCAAGCTTACGTTTCATCGTTGCAATACGACTACCCATACGTTTCTTGATGTCATTGTACTCAGCACGATAATGATGTCTGTTCGTGTGGTCTTGTGTTTGTTTAGGTTCCTCGATCGTGTCACTCTCAGTTGAAAACACTTGATCAATACGTACACCACTTCTTGTTTTCTTCTTCTTGGTATTGTTGATGTGATGTATTACTTGATTGAGGTTTGGATCGTAAGGCACTGGCTCACCTTGCAATGTAGTCTCATACGTACTATCACTTGCTCCGTGTGCTTTCTCCGTAGACAAGTCTTGTTTCAAACCCTCTTTGTTTTCCTCCGGCGTTTTACCTTCGCTGTCAACAGCACCAGAACCAGAGTTGTCACTAGCCGTAGACGAGCCGTCACCCTTGCCTTTCTCGTTGCCATTGGGTTCCGGGTCAAACTCAGTAGGTGGTTGTTCTTTAGCTAGTTCCTTAGACACTCGCTCTGCAAGATCAAGTACTTGTTTGTGACCGGCATAAGCAACCTTTTGATTTACTCGACCAACACCCTCAACTCCGTGTGGAATAGCCAAGCATACATCTGCAATCTTACTTGCCCTATCTTGTATCTCAGGCGATAGATTTTCAAATGCTTGTTTGATTGCCTTACTTGGATATCCAAGCTTGTGTCTACCAATCCACGTAACTGCAACCGGTAGAACTTTCCAAGGGTCTTTGCATATGTCCGGCTCTTTGTCTGCAATCTTTTTGAACTCTCTGCAAACTTGCTCTGCGGTCTTATCAACTGACCTTGCAATACCATTGTAAAGTATACGTCCACCATTCTCGATACGTACATCTTCGAGACCTTGTGCCATTGACTTGGTAAACTCAAGACCTTTCTTTGTCATATCGTGCATCCAAGCTTGACCTACATCAAAGTCTGTAAGTAACTTGTGAAGTGTCTCGTGATTAGCATAGCCACGACCAACCTCAACTTGTCGATGTGTCATCATCTTGTCCAAGTCTTGTTGCGGTAGAAATACCTCGTGACCATTCGTCTTCGCTTGATCACCGGCAAAGATAACATTGGTGTCGAAGTCACTTGAGATTGTACGAACGGCAGTCTTCGTACCCTCTTGAAAGTCACGACCGGTAATGTAATCTCTATCCAAGTCCGGATCATCCGGTGGTAGATAGAATGTATCTTTATTCATCGTCATATTAATAGTCCTTTCTATTGGTTGTAATTGAATTTACAATCTGCAAAACATCTTGTTGCCAATTCAACAAGTCTTTGTCTGTTGTCTTGTGGAGACCTAGAGATGATTGCAGTGTCCATAGCAAACTCAATCGCTTGTGTCTTCGTAGACAAGATTGTACTGAAGTGTGCAAAGTATTCAGCAAATGCCATTGTATCTCTAGGAGATACCGGAACAGATGTCTCTGCACTTGTGAATGCCTTACGTGCCAACTTGGCAAACTCTGTAAGGTTCTTCACTACATCTGTTGGTGTGCTATACTTCTTGGTTAGAAGTTGTGTTTCTTCCTCTTGAGATATGTAGTCAACCTCGATGAACATAGGAAATCTGTTCAACAAAGCACCATTCATAGGTCGAACACCTGCGTAGACACCCGTTTCGTCACCTTGACCACGTGAGTTAGCAGTAGCTACAAACCTAAACAATGGATGTGGTTTGACCAATCGTCCGCCGTCCTCTGTAAGTAAGAGACCTTTACCCTCTGTTGCTCTTTGGATTGCAAACAATATGTCAGGCTTACCGGCATCAATCTCATCCAATACAAGAAAGCAAGGTTGTACCATTGCACGAGGAAGTATACCCTCTTCAAACTTCGTAATGGTTGTACCATTTTCTTGCACAAGATTTGTCTGACCGGTCAAGTCTGCTCTCTCAAGTTGACTATCCAAGTTCAAAGGGAACAATGGAAAACCAATACGTGATGCGACTTGTTCAGGTAGAGTGGTCTTACCCGTACCCGTATGTCCGTGACACCATACGTTCTTGTTGAGTATGAAAGCAGATAAGAACTTGATCAGATGCGTTGCTCTGAATTGATAGTTCTCGTCTACATCAGGACACATAGGATGCTTCACAACATTACCTTTGTCATCTTCCCAAACCAAAGTTGGTATATCGAACTTCAGTTGTGCGATAGCCTTACCAGTCTTTGGGTTCTTGAAGATGTCTGATGCTTTCTTCATCTCGACTTTGTACTTGAGTTTCGTTCCGTCTACCTCGTGATCACCAGACAACGCAGTGGGTACAAGTGTTGCCTTGGTCTTGAGTGTACGTACCTCATTCTCAAGTTCTTTTGATTTCTCAACCAAGTCATCGTAATCATTTGACTTCTTGAGCATTGCATTTACATCAAACTTTGTATCGTGTGTTTGACCAAGTGCATTGATACCGGTTGCAATAGCGGTTGGTATCTGTTGTATCACAGATGAAGTTGTAGTAGTTGTGGAAGATGTACTAGCATTTTCATTTGATTGCTTGAGTACAATCTCGTCTACTTGTTCATCTGTACAATCATTGACAAAGAGCGATACTGAACTGCTCACTGCAACGATTTGTTCTGCTTTGAGATTATCTGATTGTTCGATCTGTTTGTAGATACGTTCGAACTCAGGCTTCCCAATAGACTTCAATGCCATAGAGGGTGATAAAATCCCATTGTCTATGTCATCTTTTCTGAGTTCACAAGCAAGGGTAATGACCTTGTCTGTGACTTTGTTTACATCAAAACTATCCATAGTTGCTCCTTTCGTAGGTTTGATTGTAGTTGATTTATCGAATGGATCGTGTGTCCACACGTGTTTCCATTCTAAGGGTTTAAGGTCAGAACACCTCTTGTAATAAGGTGTCTGTTCAACAATCGTAATTAGTTCAGTAATTGTTGAGTACCTTGTGTATGGAAGAACAACATCGTGTTTGTTTGCTTCTAGACACCACGAACACTTAATCCATTTTGGTAAATTACCATTAGGATTTTTGTGTGCGTTCTCGACAAGATTGTCTATCGCAAATTGCAATGTATGTTCTTGTTCGTCTTGGATATCGCCACGATCGTGAGTGATCTGCATAGCGGATCGAATAATACTTATGATCATATTATCCAACTCATTAAGAGTAAGCTTATCCAAGTGCTTGGAAAAGGTCGTAAGATCGTGACCCCACCCAAGTCTCTTGCTTGGTGCATTATTGAATACACAAGCAAAGAGTTTACGTAGTACACTTTTCTTGTTGGTTCTGTCAGTAGATAAAACTGAAATCAATTTATCGTATAAGTTATCTGACATAAAACCTCCTTTCATCGTTAGGTTAATATTAAGTCAAAGTCAAAAACTTTAACTGCTTACATTATTACTCTTTATTCTCTTTAGAGAATGACAGAGTTTTCTTATTCTCAGTGAAGTTGATTTGTCTATCACTTGGAACAAGAATTTTGATGTGGATGAAACCGCCTTGCATAGACGATATCGTGTAGTCTGCGGGACAAGTTTTTATCCACTCCAAAGTGCCTTGGATGTTATCGATTTGGAAGTTAATCATCAGTAATTACCTCCTCACCCAAAAGTTCTGCTCGTTTGTAATTATCCTCTTCCAAAGATAATTTTCCGTCAATGCTAAGACCACCCTCTTTTATGAGAAGTTGTTTAGCATCTTCCACACTATTTGCAGAGATAGTATAGATGTATTCACAAGGAACACTGAACGTGTATTTGTTAGCCATTATTTATCTCCTTATGACAAATAAAATGTTTCGATATTCTCAATCTTGTTTTCGAGATAATCGATTACATTGGGTTTGTTTTCGTACTCATTGATCATAAGCTTGTGTCCACAAGGGAACCGCTCATCATCTTCCTCGTCATCCCACATATCAGAAAACTCATCGTCTTTGCTTACGACTTGCCAATCTGAAATGCCCTCAAGGTCAAGAAATGCACAATCTTTTTTGTACTTGTTGATGAAGTCTATGAAGTCATCTTCAGACTTGATCACGTATGTGTTTCCGTCCCTATCGCCACTTGGTTTGTTATCGTTCAACATCTTGTTGATGTTCAATCGTAGTACCATTTTTCCTCCATTGTTGTTTGTGTTTATATGAGAGAAACGTGTCGCATTTGACCGCTATAAGTTTCTCAGGTTTATCCTCGTATAGCTCGAAGAGTTTCTCCACGATAGGCTCACATTCTGTGTAAACATTCGTAAGCCTTTTTTCGTGTAGAATATTGTTGAATTCAATCCAAAACGTAATGATCAATGGATCAATCATTTCTTACGCATTGGTTTGATGTTGTTTATTTTTACAAAGGTTTGCCAAGTCTCAGTATCGCCAAGCTTGGGTTTTTTGGGTGCGTCTTCGTCAGGCTCGTTGTGAAATCTTACGACAAGTTGAATACCACACTCGTCTGAGTATAAGACCTCGATCTTGTGGGTTGGACAATCATTTACCCAATCCGCTATTTCTTTATCGTGTATGTCATACATATACGTTCTCCATAATAATAATGTTAATGTTAGTGTTTACGTTAAAAAATAATCGCTAGTCCTACGTATAGAACTAAGGGAATTAAAACTAATTCTACAAATCCCATTACGACCTCCTTTCTTTGTGTTGGTTTGCTTGTTTTTCTGATAAGTATTTATCAAAAATCTTGTGTATTGTTTTGTAATCTGTGGTTGTGATTACTGAGTTTGTCATATCATCCAAGAATTTATCAAATATATCTAAGTGTTTATCTGACATCATTTCCACGTGCCTTTGGAAATTTTGTTATCTTGGAATAGACATTCGTTTGTGATCCACGTGCCGTCTGCGAAGTATGTAACCTCTCCACATCCTGCGATCCATTCAAGTAATACCATTGCGAACAAAGTACCTATGGCTCCGCAAATGATGATACCCAAGATTAGATCAATGGTTTTGCTAAAGTAAATTTTCTGCGGTGGGTTCACATCCCAATCATACTCTTGGGTATTTTGGTTGAGTAGTCCAAGTTTGTATACATCGTGACTATCTCCATTTTCGTCTTTGACACGATCAACCCAATGGTTGTGCATATCACCAGACTTATCGACCTTGATGCGAGGTATACCATTTTCATCTGTGATAAATCCCTCGATCGTATAAGGTGTTTTTTTCTTAGTCATATTTACTCCTTGTAAAGGTTTGTATTAATGTACCACATATGAGACAGATGTCTACCTAATATGTGATTGCTTGTGAATGGATTGATTTGGTTCTGACAAGTTCGTACGTATCGCTATCAAGCAATGCGATTAAACTTTCTACTTCAGTTCGCAAATCAGTGTCCATTTTGGGTTGATCTTCGAGAACTTTTGACAGCGTGAAACAGATGTCGTCTACGTTGGTGTCGCTGTGGTTCTGCGAAATGTCTTGGTTAGTATTTGTGAAGTTAAACGTCATAGCTACCCCTTTCGTGGTTATGGTTATGTGATCAAACTCGTAAAAGTTTTGACCAAAAAAAAACCCCCACACCCAAGCGGATGTGAGGGTTCGATTGCGTACGTGTGATTACTTGTCTTGCAACAAAGCGATCAACTGAGCCTTGGTCATACGTGCGTACGACTTCGGTGTCACGAACGTCTGTACGGGTTCAGGTGCGGGTGTAGGATTGACCATTGCATCCAATTTCGCAAGGTTCTTTCTGCACTTTTCTGCCCCCTTCGCCTTGCCTCTCGCAAGATTGTTCGTGAGCCTACGTGTGATCTCTGCCTTCGCAAAGACCGCATTAGCGATGTTTTTGGTTACGTCTGCGAATATATCCGCCACGAGTGCCTGTGTGATTTTTATCGCTTTGCCGTTTGTGTCTGTAAGCGTGTGTACGCTTGTTGGTTTGGTTGTCATATTACGCCTCCTTGTGTGTTGCGTGGTTGTTATTAATCAATCCGATTGAACCAAACAATCGAACTGCCACTAGTATTACTCCTTTTCCTCTTTAGAGGAAGGTCGACCATTTTGCTAAACCCTTGGAATGATTGAATTTTCCTTTAGGAACCCCAATATTTTGACGACTTCAGACTAAAGTCTGAAAACAAGCCAAAAAAGTCCCTAAAGAGGGCAAAAAAACCTAGTAAAATCAATACGTTGAGCACATACGTGTAACACTTTGTGTCAAAACTTTGGTAGGGGGCGGTAGGGGTCGTCCCGCCGATCGCATCCGTGTGTGTCATCGTGTGTAAAAATATATTTTCTACCAATTTTTGAAACTAGGGTTATAATAACTTATGCCTAACGTCAGAAAAAATGCTAATCCAACAAAATCGACTGGTAGTTTGCCACCAGTTACTCCTATTGAAGTGGATCGTGTACGTAGATCAGTACTAGATGTTGTAAGAAACAATATTCCAAAGGTAAGAGAAGTATTAAAAGGAAATAAAAACTGGTCTAACCAACAAGTTAGATTGTTTAGTGTTATGTTGAACAAAGTTATGCCAGATTTACACCACAGTTTCAACGAACATTCTGTTGAACACAAGAACGTAGACCAATTAAGTATACAAGAACTAGAAGAAATAGCACGAAAGGCAGACGAAGGGGGTGAAGATGTGATAGAACATATAGAAGATAGTAATAAACAAGGAGAAGATAGTGGCAAAAAGGAAAGCTAGTGGACCTTGTAAAGGTAAATCACTTAATAAACCATTTAGAACTCCGGGTGGTAAAAAGAAATCCGCAGTTTGTGTTTCAGATGGAGCTAAAATTAAGATAGTTCGGTTCGGGGACCCAAATATGAAGATAAAGAAAAACATTCCTGCAAGAAGGAAGTCATTTAGAGCTAGACATAATTGTGCAACCCCCGGTCCTAAGACCAAAGCACGTTATTGGTCGTGCAAAGCTTGGTAAGGAGGTTATATGGCAAAACTATGTGCAAAAGGTAAGGCGGCGGCTAAGAGGAAATTCAAGGTATACCCCAGTGCATATGCAAATATGTACGCATCTGGTGTGTGTTCAGGTAAAATAACACCCGGTGGTAAAAAAGGTAAGAAGAAACCAACAAAAAAACGTAAGAAAAGATAGGAGAAGATATGGCACATATGAAAAGTGGTTGTAGTGGTAATAAAAAAGTACCCATTAACACTAAAAAGAAACCATCTAAAGTCAAAGTGAAGAAGAAATGAGCCTACGTAAATGGGTAAAAGAGAAGTGGGTAGATATTGGAGCACCAAAAAAGAATGGTAAGTATCAACCCTGCGGTAGAAAGAAGGGTGATGGACGTAAATATCCTAAGTGTGTACCCCTTTCTAAAGCTAGAACAATGTCTGCAAGTCAAAAAAGAAGTGCAGTTTCACGAAAAAGAAAGGCAAATAATAGTGGTCCAAAGCCTAAAAATGTAGCCACATATACAAAGAAAAGGAAAACATAATATGCCATTTAAAAAATATAGTAGTAAACAAAAGAAACTAGCGAGAGTTGCACCACCAAGAACAAAAATTACTGGTGCAGATTTTAAGAAACTAAAAAAAAATAAGAAAACGAAACGTGCATAATGTCTGTTACAAAAATAGATGCAGTAAAAAGACTGCTTAAATTAAAGAAAGCTCAAGAAAACTTTATTGATTTTGTAAAACTTTTAAATCCTGATCTAAAGTTTGCAGACTTTCAAATCGAGTTAATGGAAAAACTTGATGCTTTAGAAAAAGGAACTCTTGGTAAAAATAAAATTTTAATAACTATGCCACCAAGACACGCTAAATCATTTTTAGCTACAATACATTTTCCAGTTTATTATCTTTGTAAAAATCCAGTGCGTAATGTTTTATCTACTTCATACAATCAAGACTTAGCAAAAACATTTGGTAGACAAGTACGAGACCTAGCAAGAGAACCTTTTGTTGGACAAGCTTTTTCTGATTTTAAAATGTCAGATGAAAGCAGAGCAGTAGATGATTGGCGAACTTCTATGAATGGAACTTACTATGCTACTGGTATTGGTGGTTCAACAACTGGTCGTGCCGCAACTCTTTTAATTTTAGATGATCCAATTAAAGCTAGAGAAGAAGCTGATAGTGCCACTCAAAGAAACAAGACTTGGTCTTACTATGTATCAGCATTAACAACTCGTAAACAACCAGAACCAAATGGGAGAAAACCATTAGAGATAGTAATACTAACTCGTTGGCATCCTGATGATGTTGCAGGAAGACTTATGGAAACTCCTGATTGGAAGTATGGTGAATGGGAACACATAAACTTTCCTGCTATTAAAGAGGTCGGTGGTGAAAAGAAATCAGTAACAGACCTACCTCCTGACGACCCACGGCACGTAGCATCCGGTATGCTAAGTACTGTTGCACCGGGGAAACGATATTATACTGAGCCAAAAGAGGTAGCATTATGGGAAGAAAGATTTCCACTAGAAGAATTATATAAAAGAAAAAAATTAGATCCACGTGAGTTTGCATCTTTGTATCAACAATCACCTTTTATTAAAGGAGGTAATCTAATTAAATCATCTTGGTGGAAACAGTACAACCCTTCTGAAACAGAATATATGTCTATAATAATTGCGGCAGATACTGCATTTAAAAAAACAGAACAATCAGATTATTCTGTATTGATGGTAATGGGTATTGATAAACAAGGTGATATATACATCATAGATGTTATTAGAAAGAAGTGGGATTTTCCTGAACTAAAAAGAAATTGTATTATGACAAATACAAAATGGAGAGGTAAAGGTTTGAGAGGTGTTTATGTTGAGGATAAAGCAAGTGGACAATCATTAGTTCAAGAACTCAAAAACCAATCTGGTGTATCAGTATTACCTTATAAAGTAACACAAGATAAAGTTGCTAGAGTAAATGCAGTTACTCCTATGATAGAGGGAGGTAGAGTATTCTTACCACAATCAGCACATTGGCTTGATGATTTTGTAGAAGAAACACAAGCATTTCCAAATGGTAAGAATGATGATCAGGTTGATGCACTTTCTTTAGGTTTAGATGTGTTAAGTAAAATGTCTGGGTTTAATCAAGATGCAATGAATTTACCAATAGAATTATCAGCTTCATTAAATAATAATTTTCAATCAGGATCACAACCAAACGAGTGGAAAGATAAACTTGCAAGTAAAGCATCTACACGTTTTGTAGGATGGGGTGAGTTATAGGACGATTTATATTAAAAGGTGAGTTATAAAAAATTATGGATTATAGAAAGCAAACACAAGACCCAAATCAAGTCATCGTAGATTTATCTAATTTAACTGAGAAGTTAATGAACTATCAAGATATATCTGATGATCTAAATGCAGATCAAGAAGCTAAGATTATAGATTATATGAGAGCGGCATCTAAGATGTCATTTGAAAGAATATCTAGAAGGTACGATCATTGGAGAGATGCAGACAGAGCACACGATGTTTGGACACCGGCAAACTCTACTAAGTTTAGAGAGAAAGCTGTTGTTGCTGATACAAGAGCAATAGCTGATACTGTTTTAACTTATATGATGGCGGCACTAGCCGGTCGTAATCCTATGTTTCAATTAGAAGGAATGAATAGAAAATCTAGGAGAGCTTCACTTATATTAGAAAGATTACTTCATCAACATATGAGAAGAACAGCGGGTGAAGCAAGATTAGCACAAATGTTATTAGATAGTATTCGTTATGGATTTGCTCCTACTAAAATTGTTTGGGATGCAAAAAAAAATACAAATCATATTGTAAACTTTGATCCACGAAGATGTTTCCCTGATCCTAGAGTTAACTGGGGTGATTGGGATAGAATGCAATTTATAATTTTTAGTGATTATGTATCTACTAACTCATTAGTATCTAGTCAGTTATATCCTAAAATAAATAAATATCCGGGACTTAGACAAAAAGGAACAAGGAAATCTTCTTGGGATGCACATAAATTTTTTAAAGAAGAGGGTAGAGGTTTATCAATTAATCCAGAAGAACCACGTGGCAGTGAAAATGGACATCACTTTACATTAGACAATGCAAGAGTTGTTGATGAGATGTGGGTACGTTTACAAGGTTATGAAGTAGGAATACCTTCAATAGAACAAATATGGTTATGTATAACCGCAGTAGATGAAGAGTGTATAATTCGTTGTCAATTAAATCCTTATGGCACTCAGTTCCCAGTTGTTATTGGTGGATTATTTAATGACAATCACAAAACTTATAGTCAATCTTTATATGATTTATTATTACCACTACACGAAGTATCTACTTGGTTGTTGCGTTCTAGAATAGATAATGTTCAAGCGGCATTAAATAATTTAATGTTCGTAGACCCAACACAAGTTTCTATACCAGATTTAATAGATAGAAATCCTTGGGGTGTTGTAAGAACTATGCCGGGTGCTAAACCGGGTGATGGAGTTTTTATAGCTCAAGTTCCTGATGTAACACGAGGACATTGGAATGACATAGGTGCAATGTCTGATTTAAAACAAAGAGTATCAGCGGCATCAGATGCACAGCAAGGTGTGCCAACCGCAGACGGAATAAGAACAGCTACAGAAATCGCTCGTCTAACTCAATTAGGATCACAGCGTTTAGGTGTATTAGCTAGAATTATATCAGCGTCTACAGTAAGACCTATGGTAAGAATGATGGTAGCAAACTTACAAGATGCTTTAACTTTAACTGGTTCATTAAGAGTTGATATGGATCAAATACCGGGACAACTTAGTAGTATGCAAGAAGATGGATATATTGATTTCGATATAACATCATTACAAGGTGATATAGATTATTTGGTTATTGATGGAACACTTCCAATAGAACCAACACGTAATGCAGAAACTTGGATGAATATGTTACAAATGATAAATCAAACTGGATTACAGATGGAATATAAATCTGGTAAGATTGTTGAAGAAGCTATTAGAGCTATGGGTGTTACAGATATAGATCAGTTTAGAATATCAGAAACAGAAAGGAAGAAGGGGATGACACCTTCTCAACAGATGGCTATGTTAGAAAAAATGAGAGGTGTGTCTACGGGACAACAACAACCTCAAGGACAACAAGAAACTATGTCTCAAGAAGAACTATTAAGACAAGCAGAAGCAGGAAATATAGTTCCTATGAGAGGTGAACAATGAGCAGTAAAAGTTTAGAACCAACAATTAAATTACCTAAGTTAGATCAACAATGGGTAAAAGAATTAATTACTGAGTGTATTTCTGTATTAAGAGAAGAAATAAAAACAGATTTAATAACTATGCAATCAAATTTAAATAAACAAAAAAATGATACCACTAATTCAGAAACTATAAGAGTGGACGACATTATAAAAAGATTAGATAAGATAGAAAAAAGATACAAGGAAGATGATAAATTTACACTTACTAGAGCTAAATTAATAACATTTATTGAGGATAATGATATAAGATGACTACAGTCCCTACAAAACTAAAAGACGAACAGATAACCTTTACGTCTTCAAAAACTGGTACTCACGAGCTTGGTACATACCTAGAGGCTTGTGAACTAGGAACTGGATCAACTCTTAAAACATTACCTCAAGTAATAGGAACTCTTTTTGATAGCACAACCGGATCAGTATTAACTACTGCCATTTCATTTAGAGTAAAACCAAACGATACAAATAACACATTACAAGCTAGATTTGGAATTTATACTAATCCTAATGATGGATTTGTAGACCTAAATCAAAGCATTTTTAGGCAAAGAGGCTCTCATCAGAACTCAACTGCTTACTCTAGATTAGATATGGTAGAGGATGGTACTAAGTATTTTGTATGCCATACAGCACATACATCCACTTCCAGTCAGGTAGACACAACTAAGTTTAATGTGGTATTTGATGGGTCACAAGTTTTGTCAGAAATACAAAACTTTAATACAACAACAGCACCTCGTTTAAAACGACTAGAGGACGAAGTGTTACTACAATTAGGTGTAGTATAAAAAAAATAAGGAGTGATATAATATGTCGATGAATACTTTAAAAGAACTAGTGGAGGCAATAAAAACTCGTTCCAAAACGATAGCCGAAACTACAACCGGAACCATAGCAGGATCAACTGCGAATGATATGGTTTATGTAGCAAAGGCGGTTGAAGCAATAACGGGTGCAGATGCACTACTACAACTTTTTGATGAGGCTAATGAGCCATCAAAAGTTTTTGATTATTCAACAGCAACAAATGGTGTATGGACTTTAGGTGTAGACGATATCTCAAAACCAATTATCAAGTTAACTCAGGCTTCCACTCCTAGCCAAAGTGAACTTGTTGTGGTTGTACCTAATAGAGCATTTACTGTTGTTATTAAAAACGAAACTACTAAGAATGTTTTCGTCCAATATTCTGGTGAAACTAATAATGCTAATAAAGCAAAAATACTACCAAGTAAAACTGGTTGGGTTTATGGTGACTATGTTGCGGCAGGAACAAATAAAGTTCAGCACGTAGTAGACGTTGAAGCAATCACTTCTGCTTTAACAACTGTAACTACTACTGGTGGTGATATGATCTATAGACAAGGTGCACCATCAGGAACAACTTTTAATATTGGTGTAAAAGTAGCCGCTTATGGTGGTGGTAATAGATTTCAATTTAAATTTCCAAACGATGATAATTATCATTTCGATGGAAATATGAAACTATATCCGGGTAAAACTTATATCTTTGATGTCTCTGATAGTACAACTGCAAACCATCCATTAAAGTTTTCTACTACAAAAAATGGTACACACGCATCAGGAACAGAACTTTTAGACTTCGCTCCCACAGACAGCAGTAACGATATTACCTATACGGGTACGCAAGGGCAAACAAGTGCTGTGGTAACTATCGTAGTTCCATCTAATGTAACTGCGGTTTCAATCTATCCATATTGCGGAACACATTCAGGTATGGGTGGAGATACACAATTTGATGTTACTACTGCAACTGGTGAAGCGAGGCTTCCTCTTGGATCACACGGCACTGCCCTTGTTGCTGATGGTAATAGCAACATACCTAAATGGGGTATGGTTGGTAATATGGCAGGACGAGCTTATCGTTTACAAAACGATGTTACTTGTAGAGTTGCAGATGCAGACGCACCGGGATATCCGGGAACTGAAAACAATGGAAAAACAAGAAACGATTTTTCTCTTGTTGCTGAAGTAACAGATAGTTCAAACTTTCCTTTACACGCAAACAAAGGTGTATTCTTTATGAATGACCCACATCCTCAAGGTGGTACTTACCGAGGTAGTAGTTGTGTAGCTGAGTTTGCAGATGGTTCTTGGAAAAGTCCAGTAATCTGGGGAGGCTCTACTAACTATAGTATGGTAGACCCAAGTAACACTGCTAAAGTTATTGCGATGCCGGGTTTATACAGAGACCAATCTAAAGGTTATGATACATTTAACAAAGGAACTCAGAATGGTAATTGTGTTCAAACACTAAGAACATATTCAACTACATATTTCCTTATGGACACTGGTAAAGTATGGGCGGGTGGCTATAACAATGTAGGACAAGTAGGATGTGGACACACATCAACTGAATACAGAATGGTTCCAGTTCAATTTCCGGGTTCAGCGGGTAAAATTAAATACATAGCAGGACCGGGTTATGGTGGAAGTAATATCACTATGTTAGCCTTAGACGAAAATGGAAAAGTTTGGGGTTGGGGATATAACGGACATAACCAATTAGATAGTTCAAACACAACTAACAAAACTATACCAGTAGAAATAACTGGTCTATCAGGTAAAAATGTAACCGCAATTCAAGTTATAGATAGTGGTTATCCAACTTGTTATGCACTAACAGATGCGGCAGATGGATATAAAGCATATGCTTGGGGTTATAATGGAAACAACCAGTGTGCTAACGGAACTACAAACAATGTAGGAATGGGATCACCTAATCAATTAGAAGCAGGATCAGGTAAAAAGATTGCTAAGATACACGCATCTGGAGCTAACTCTGCCGGAGGTATTCATCTAATAAATGAAGATGGTGCTTTGTATTATGGTGGTTACAATAACACTGGACAAGCAGGAGATAACAATGCTTCTGGTAATAAAACATCAATGACGTTAGTCAGTACATTTAACACTGCTACAGCAGGACTAAAAGTTTTAGATGTTTTCTCTTGTCACTTTAACCAAGGTTCTTGTTTCGCAACAACTGATAATGGTGACTTCTATATGTGGGGTCCAAATTCTAGCGGAGCTACTGGAACTGGAACAACTTCTGGATCACAAAACGTACCAGTTAAAAACAGTTCAATTAAATGGGTGTCAAAAGTTATAGATAGTTTTTCAATAACAAGTACATCTTACTACTATCCAACTCCTTGGTTAATTGCACACGATAATGAAGAGGATTGGAAGAATAAAGTTAACGGAACCATATACGCTTGTGGTTCAAGTTATCCTTCTAAAAACTTATATGGTGTTGCTACTGGACTAACTCATAGTTCTTGGAACCCAATTCCAATGCCTTGGGGTTATCAAGGTCAAGTCAGAGATATTTGTAATGCAGGATATGGACAATCAAGTACACAAGAATGTGCATATATGGCATTAATGATGGACGGAACAATTTGGGGTACTGGTTACAACGGAAACTATACTCACGGACTATCAGATACCAATAGTAACTGGACACTTCGTAGAAAGACATTAATAGGAGGTTAATATGTTTTACGAAAACAACTTAGATAAAAAATTAACCCTTTATAAAATGTCTTTTGAAGACAATAAAAAATGGCAAGTCGACTTTGATTGGGAATGGTCAGGTGGATTTACAATGAAGAATAATACTTATTTCTTTGTAAATGCTAATGGAAAGAAAAAGTTTCCAGATCAAGACGAAGAGATTACAGTAGAAGAAGTAAAGGACTTAAAAGAAGTAGCATCATTAGCGGCTAATATTGCTATGGGTCCTCAAACTCCTTGGTTAACCGATGAAAAGGTTGCACAATACAAAACTTGGGGGTATGATTTAATTAAAGAATTTACTAATAATGAGGGTATACAAAAAGTCGCAGACGAATGGATAGCAAAGTAAGAGAAACAAAAGAGAAACTCGCCCTTATTAAAAGGTTAAAAAAAGATGATGCTTGGAAATTTCTTCAAAGAGTTATGGAAGAAGAAATTACCACAGCGGCATACAACTTATCTAGTGATCCTAAACTATCAATAGATGAGTTACATTGGCGAAGAGGTGCTTTATGGGCATCTAAGAAGCTAATACAAATGCCTTCTATTCTAGAAGTCAAACTAGAAAATGATCTAATGATGCAGACATTAGAAGAGGAGGATAAAAATAAACCGGTCGCTTCGGCTACCATTAACAATTAGTCTCGCTACGGCTAGAAAGGAACTAAAATGGCAACAGAACAAGAGAAACAAATGATTGATCAACTCGCTAACCAAAAGTTAGGAGTAGAAACTCAACCACTAAAAGACCAGTTAGATCAAAAAGCACAACAAGCAGGAGACCCAAACATAGCGGGTCAAGATTTAACTAAAGAAGCATCTCAGCAACAAGGTGGACCCGAAAAGGCAACTCCACAAGAACAAGCCGCTGAAGCGGTAAGTCCTAAAACTGAAGGTGATAAACAAGCAGAAGATGCGTTTATAAAAGTTACTCTCGGTGAGGGTGATGAAAGAACGTATTCACAAAATCAGATTAAAGATACTATGACAAGGTATCGTGATCTTAATTATAAACATCAAACACAAGTAGCTCCTATGCAACCGGTATTAGATTTTGCTAATGCTATTGCGGCGGAAGTTCGAAAAGAAGATGGTAAAGGTGTCAATGCAAATGAAATAGTACAATTTTTATCTGCGGCATCTCAAGCTTATATGAAGAACCCAGTTATGGGTGGTCAAAAAGACCCAACACCAGATACAAAAGGTATTCCATTGGGTGATATTGAAAAAGATATGGCACAATGGGAGGAAGAAAATGCAATGTCATTACCACCTCAGTATCGTCAGGCGGCTCAAAAAATGGATCAACTGACAAATGAAAATATGCAGATTAAACAACTATTACAAAATTTGTCACAACAATCACAAGGTTTACAACAAGGAGCACAACAAAACTTACAAACTGCTCAACAAAATCGAGAAGTTGCAATGAAACAATTAGCGGCTAATAATCTCGATAAAGCACAAGCAAAACATCAGTTACCTGATAGTGAACAAGATAGGTTTTTCAATTTTGCCTATGGACGAGGTTATACTATGGAAGACTTCTTAGACCCTAAATTAACTGATACAATAGTAGGAGATTTTAAAAACAACCTAAATAGTCCAGAAATGGCTAGGTTGCAGGATCAGGCAAAACGTAGACAAGCGTTTACTGGTTCTCTAGGTGCAACACCAAATGCTTCTGGTAACGCACCACCACCAGATCGAGACCAAGAGTTTATCGGTAGTGTAGCAGATAACTTTATGAAAAAACGTAATATGGCGTAAAATAAAGGGACGACACAGATACACCAAATAACTTAAAGTTACGATATTAGAGGTTCGCCACGGCTTAAAATACCTCTAGGACAACAAAACACGATCTTAGCTGTATGCGATGAAAGTGGGATGAAGTCGATTTGAAACAAACACGTTAACCATTGCTTAACATATAAGGAGGTTTATTATGGCGGCAATACAAGGACTACGTGGGACGGGTCAATTCGGTACAGACTTCCGTCCTACAAACTATAGGGAGTTGTTTACTCTTCTAGAGCCAAATGGAACAGCACCGCTTCAAGCGTTGTTGGCTATGACAAACTCAGAAAGTACAGACGACCCTAAGTATAACCATTTCAGAGATGAGTTACCAACAAGAACCATCGTTGTTAATGGTGCACTTAACAATAGTGCAACAACACTTACTTTCGATGATGATGCAAATGACGAAGCATTTATCGTAAAAGGTACTGTGTTACACAACCCTGCAACTGGCGAGAATATGCTAGTAACTGCTGATAGTAATACATCAGCAAATACTGTTGCAATCTCAAGAGGATTTGGAGGTTCTACTGCCGGAACGGTAGCAGATGACCAAGAGATCATTATTGCAGGATTTGCAGATCAAGAAGGTGGTACTGCACCTACAGCGGTTTCTTTTGATCCAACTGTAGATCATAACTTCACACAGATTTTTAAAACTGCTGTGCAAGTTTCAGGTACTTTGCAGAACACTTATTTAAGAACTGGTGACAAAGAACAAGAGCAACTTACAAAGGCACTTAAATTACATATGGGTGACATTGAAAGAGCTTTCTTCTTTGGAAGCAGAGGTATCTTAAATGGGTCAACTGCTCAACCAACTAGATCAACTGGTGGATTGTTCAGTATGATTACTAACGTAATTGACTGTGCATCAGCAACTGCATCGTCTAATAAAATGACAGAGAAAGAGTTTGATCAAAACTTAATCGAAAGCATTTTTGCATTTGGTTCAAACGAAAAGATTGCTTTTTGTGGACCAAGAGTAGTAACTAATATGATGGAGATTGGTAAAAACCGTTGGCAACCTACACAGATTGACAACGCATACGGCGTAGCATTTACTAGATACACCACTTTTGCGGGTGATCTTTTAATTTATATGCACCCAATGTTCAGACAAGTTAGTGCTTTAGCGAATGAGATGCTCATTCTTGATATGAACCACATTAACTATCGTTATATGGCGGGTAGAGATACTCAACTCGTAAGAGATATCCATAATAACGAATTTGATGGTGTAAAACATATGTATATGTCAGAATGTGGATTAGAAATGACCCATTCTAAAGTACACCACAGAATTAAGAACTGGACTGGTTTAGCGTAAGTCTAAACGAGGACGATAGTTCTTAAACAAATAAGTACACTAAGGGTCAGATTATATTAATAACTCTGACCCTTTTTGTTATAAGGAGAAATAAATATGAGCGTAAAAAAAGTACTTAAATTTAAATCAGGTAAAAAAGCTTCAGATACCGAAGCAAAAAAAGCAGTAACAGTAGAAGGTAAAATAACCAAAGGAAAACCAAGTGGTCCTCAATGGTCATACTACGTATCAGCAAAACCAGAACCAGTAGGTTGGGATATGATATTATCAGGTAGTAAATACAGAGGAATGTACGATGGTGATAATCAAAGAGTTGTATGGAGAATACCATCAGAACTTTCAAATAAAATGGAAGCTCACGTATTTTTTGTTCAAGGAAGGATTATAAAAGGAGTAGATGAATAATGGCTTATTCTTCTTCTTCTGGATCAAGTTCTTCAAGTACTGGTTCTGTTGGAAGAGCCACTACATCTGCTGAAGGCTCAACAACTACTAGGCAGTCTGATTATGTGGATATGCCTAAAGTCACTGAAGAGCCAACTAATAAAGATGCAAATGGCAATCAAAGACCCGGCGGTGTTGATCTTAGAACTGATGTTAATAAAGAAAAGACCAGAACAACTACTGAAGCAAACTTAAAATACTTAGATGAAAATGTAGAAAGTAGAAATAGATATTCTGCATCTAATCCACATTTAGGTGAACCATATTCATCCTTACAAACATTAGCTTTCCAAGCTCTACGAAGATACGGGGATATGCACCCCGGCACTGTAGACGGCGAAGTAATAATGATGTTTGTTGAGTTTGCTAATTTAGTTCTAGAAGATTTAAGAGCACATCCATACTATGATAATATAGAAATAGATTATTATACACATCCAACAGAACATAGAAATGTACCAGATCAAGTTATGGTAGCCGGTCTACTTTATAATTATGCTGTTCAACAACAATCTAATAAAGTTGAAGCATACGGACCTATGTACTTTAGAACAATGAATAGAATTTTATATAACAGAAAATTTGGTAATGCTAAAATTCAGATGTCTCCACACGACAGAGGGTCTGATAACTTGTGTTCTAACAGAGCATATGATGCCGGGAGAACTTAATGTCTACTGCTTATGCACCATCTGGTGTCAAAATCAAAGTATATCCTTATGAAGATTTTCAGGGTGTTGATGCTTCAAGAGATAAAGCCGCTTTAGATACTGGACAAAAACAACACTTAATAAAAGTAGACAATGGATTTGCAGACTGGAGAGGTTCTATTGTTAGAGATGCCGGTGCTTCTCAAAGAACTCCGGGTGATAGATTAATTAAACACGTAGCTTTTTATGGTAGAAATAGATTAGTATGGGCACAAAAAGACGGCGGTGGTGTATCACTTAAATCAGATGAAGATCATTTTGCAGAAGAGGTTTATCCAAAAAACAATGTAGTAACTAGTACATTATTTAACGATAATGTTATCTTTATGAGTAGAGATGAACCTATGTATCGTTATGATGGTTTGGGATTTAAAAAAATAACAGCAGGGTCTAATCCAAAACCCGCATTTGGTGTTTCAATACAAAGAAGATTTGCAATAGCAGGAGCCGCAGATAAAAGAACTACTATAGATATAAGTAGAGTAGACGAGTTTAATGTTTTTCCAGATGATGAAGATAGTGCGGCAACAGCAGTAACAAGAGCGGCAGATATAAATGTAGCAAACATTATTGGTACTGCTGATGAGATAAAAGGATTAGGAACATTTGAAAACAATAAATTAGCTGTGTTTACAAACGATCAGGTAGTCGTCTACGATTTACATCCTGATTTAACACAATGGAATATTAATGATAAAGCAAACGTAAAGGTAGGAACATTAAGTCATAACACTATACAAACAGCGGGTTCTGATATTATGTTTTGTTCAAGAGATGGAGTTCATTCATTAAGACGTTCAGATACTAATGGTGTTCAAATATTCTCAATACCAATGTCAAATAAAATTGATTTAACTTATAGAGCTTTAGTAAAACAAGTTCAAAATCCAGAAAATATAAGTGCAATGTTTGATCAAGACGAAGGTCAATATCATATATTTTTTCCTATATCTGATTTGCTTTGTACTAGATTAACACTAACTTTAAATCCTATGTCTGGTGGTGAAAGTAAATGGTCTACTGGTAGTTTTTTAAATGCTATGAATGGTAGACAACTATCTGGTACAACTGTTTTTGGTACACCGGGTGGTATTTGGGAAAGAGCAAGAATAGAAGATATCACAGACTTTAGTCCAGAAATGCAAATTGAAACACCAATACTTTGGCAGGGTGCAATCAATGATGTTAAAGAAAGTTATTCTTTTATTTTACAAGCTACTGGTAAAGGTGAATTAACAGTAGAAGCGTTTGATGAAAGAGGTAGGTATCTGAGTTCTATGGTTTTTCTTATAGAAGAGGACGGAGCGGACGACAAATTCCCCGATGTGCCGTTATCTAGACAATATGAAAGGAAATTTGAACACAGATATAGAGGTGTTCAATTTAAACTAACAACCAAAGGAAAGGGATTACTTAAAGTAATCGGCTTTGCGGTCACAGTAAGGACGGGATAATATGGCAAGACTTAGACAACAACATCCTCAAAACTATGTATCATCAGGTAATATACATACTGATTTTGAGAACATTATTAGATATGTAAATGCGGCAGAGTTCGGTGATAAAACAATCGGTGAACTTCTAGCTGTTTTATTTAACGAAAGCGGAACCTTCCAAGGTCCGATAGAAATGAGAGTAGATAGTGTAAATGGTCTACAATTTAGAGTTGGAATATATTCAGGTGCAGATGATGGATGGCAAGACCTTGTTGACATAGCATCATTAAGAGGACCATCAGGTTCTAATGTCGGTACTGTTGAAGGTCCGTTCTTCTTCAATAGACAAGATGTTTTAATCGGAACTGGTATTAGCACCACAATAACAATTACAAATGGTGGATCAGGATATACACAAGCACCTACTGTAAGTTTCACTGGACCACAAGATAGTACTGGCTCTTCTCCAGTTGCTACCGCTACTATTACTGGTGGAGTTGTAACAGCAGTTACAGTAACAAGTGCAGGGTCTGGATATACTCAAGCTCCTACATTAACAATAACACCACCCACTTCAGGAACAACGGCTACTGGAACAGCGGCTTTAGCGGCGTTATCTGGAACCGCTAATGTTTTATCGTATACATTTGATGAGAATACAGAAGAAGTTGTTGTTTATAAAAACGGATTATTACTTGCTAAAGCAACAACTGGATCAACTGCTGAATATGTTGCGGCTTCAAGTACAAGTACAATTACGATTGCCTCTGCTGTTGGTGTTGCGGTTGGAGATAAATTTTCAATATATAGTGTTCGTGCTCAATCAGTAACAAACTTTCGTAGACAAGATACACAAATAACAGCGGCTACTAATGCGGTTGCATTTGTTCATAGTTCAGACGAAACATTATTAGTTTGGAAAAATGGTGTCTTACAAGAACCCGGAGGTGGTGCAGATTATATTGCTTCACCACAAACAGCAACATTAACATTTACGTCATCACTAGCTGTTAATGATAAAGTTGTTGTGATTACTGTAGAAAACCAAGCACAAAAAACTATTGCAGGATTAATGTTTGAAGATGAATATACAAACGCACAAGGATTTATTAATTTTGCAAAATTAAATATTGCTAATAATGAAATACCACAAAACAAAGTTAATCAACTATCAACTAGTTTAGCTAATAAAGCAAACATTGCTAGTTCTATTAACCAACCATCAGGAGCACAAACTGGTGACCTATGGCTTGATACATCACAAGTACCAAATATTTTAAAATTTTATACTGGTACTCAGTGGTTAGAAACATCTCCTGAAAGTTCATTACCTACATTTATAGCAACCAACGCATCACAATATGTGCGTGTAAATGGAACTGGTACAGCATTAGAATATGGTGATCTTGACTTATCATCTGTTATACCAAAAACAGACAGAGGTGCTGTTAATGGTGTTGCTTCTTTAGATAGTAGTGCAAAGATACCTACTAGTCAGTTGCCAGATATTTTTGCTACATCAACAATATCTTTCTTTAATGTGTGGGAAGACGCTTCTGTTACTGTGGCTAATAAAACATATTTCGTATCTAACATATGGAAACAAAAATTAAGATTAGATGGTATTACTCATAAACTTGCGGCGGGTACTTGTACTATTCAATTATCCATAGACGGAGCTACTATTGGTAGTACTTTCTCAGTATCAACTACTAGAGCATCTGTTAATATGCCAACAACTATTGAGATAGATGGTACGGCAAATGGACGTAGACTTGAATTAGTTGTAACAAATACAAGTGGAGCTAACAGTTTAGAGGTAGGAATAGCGGCGGCTACTCTGTCAGTATAGGTGAAAGAATATGAGTTTTGCAGATTATATAAAAACAAATGGAAGTTTTGATCAAGAAACTTTTGAAAAAAAGAAAGAGTTTGATGAACTTTCTAGTAACGATACTGTAGATGCAAAATTAGAACCCGGTGAAATAGTATTACATCCAGAACTTTTTAAAGACGATCCTGAATTTTTAGTTCAAGTCTTTCAAAAAATGATGGAAAAAGGTCAAAATCCTTTTAGCACAATAGCAGGAAGTGATTTAGGTAACTATGATCCAATGGACCCTAATAGTCCACAACACTTTTTCTTTGGTAAGATATTTAGAGCAATAAGTAGAGTTGTTAAAACCGTTGCTAAAAATCCTATTACTAGAACACTTGCAGTTGCGGCGGCGGCAATCTATGCACCACAATTAATACCATCTTTAACAACTACATTAGGAGCAACTGGTGCATCAGCATTAGCGGCGGGTGTAACTCAAGCAGGATTATCTAAGGCGGCAGGAGCTACTACGGGACAAGCATTATTATCAGGATTAGGAACTGGTGCGGGTTCTTATATCGGAGGTAGTTTATTAGGCTCGGCTCAACCGGCTAGTACATTTACGGGAACTGCACCGGTAGGAACTACAGCAGTAAATGCGGCAGGAACTACAGTAGATATGGCGGGATCATCTATTGTTGGTGGTAAGTTAGCATCTTCTGTTGCAGGAAATTATACAAATTTAACAATACCAAAAACTTTTGGTAATATGGCAAGTGGAACTTTTGGAACTGGCTTTGGTTCTAAAGTTTCTGGTTTAGCTACTGGTCTACCAGTTATAGGATCAAAAATAGCAGGAGCTAATGTAGGTTCAGCTATTGGATCACAACTTGGTGGATCGTTAGGAGGAGCACTAGGAACTGCAATGGACCCACCAGAGTTTCAATTTGATAACACGATACCTATGCCATCTAGACCAAATGTTAATTTACCAAGAGCTACATTAAACTTAGGATTAAATGCAGGAGATAATCCTAATTATATGGGAAGTAATTTGAGTTCTTCACAACCATTCCCATTTGTTAGACCACAAGAAACTGCACCGGGTGTTGAATACCTAAGACGTTTCCAAGTTGGTGGAGCAAATCCGGGATCATCTTTTGAAAGAGTTAATTCTTTTGGTAATGCTTTATACAAAGCAGACAGAGGATTTGGACTTAGAGGAAGGGGCGGTTTTGGAGTTTTATATTATTAATGATAAGGGACGGCACAAATGAAGACATTGAATATCTTTTACCACTGGCTAAAAAGATGCACGAAACAAGTATATACAGAAACTTGGATTATACTGATGAACGTATCAGAACTTATGCACAAAAGTTTGTTCAAAGCGAAGATCATTATTTCAGAGTTTATCTCAAAAACGAAAAGCCTACTGCTTACTTTTTGGGGTACATTACAAACTACATATGGAGCTATCAAATCTTGGGTTGTGAAGAGCAGTTATTCACTGATAACTCGTCCCCGCTTGTGGGACTTAAACTCACGAAAGACTTCGAAAAATGGTGCAAAGAAAAAGGAGCGATCGAAGTGAATTTTAGTGTAACTCATTCTGGAAAACCAAATGAAAAATATAATAAATTTATGGAACGTATGGGATATAAAGATGTAGGTTCTATTTTTAAAAAGAGGATATAAAATGTGTGGTGGCGGTGCATCAGGTGGATCAAACGACAATGTAGTACAAAGATTGTTGAAAGATGATATCAGTAGGATTAGTAGAGGAGAAGATGGAGAGCTTTTTACACGTACTGATAATATGCAAGGATATAGACCTGATGATGTTAAAATAGAAAACTTAGCACCAGTAAACACAACTGGTCCAGAAATGATAGATAGAATACCTACTAACGTAGATAATTTATATTACGAAGGCACAAACATTTCTAAAACTAATAATCAAAATAATGAAAATCAAATGCAAGGAACTGGAGGTTCTGAACCTAGTCCTGAAAAAAAAGGATTGTTATCAAGAGCAGTAAACACAGTGGTAGGTGCAGTTCCTGATATAGCTTTAGCGGCATTAACTGGAGGTGCAAGTATACCGGCTCAACTTGCTGTAAGAGGTGCAGTTAACGTAGGTAGAACAAAATTAGATGAAGATAGTCCATTTGCACTCACAGAAAGAGAAGCATTTGTTAATACTCTTGTACCTTTTAGTGGTATGAGTAAACAAGGACAAGCAATAGCACAAGGTTTAAGTGCTATGGGTTCAGGAAGATTTAGCCGTAATTCTCAACCAGACAATACAATGTCAGGATTTGGCTCAAATATTAGAAGTAGTGTGCAGGATTTTCAATCAGAAGTTAGAGATACATTTGCAGGAGGGACTACAAATGATGCAAGAATTGGTACATTAGGACAGAATACAATAACTGGAACTACAAACCAGATTGACTATAGTGGATTTGATGTTAATGAAAGAGATAGAAGACGTGGATTTGGACAAGGATATGGTTTATAATAATTTAACAAAAAGGAGTACATAATGTGCGGAGGCGGCGGAGGCGGCGGAGGTACGGTTACCGAAACCCGATACGAATACGAAGATTTATTAGGTAGAAAACAAAATGTTTCTGAAGGTGAATATGGTAAGACTATGGGTCTAAATCCATTATCAGCAGGAACACGTCTACAATCTATTTTAGCAAACCCAAATGAAGCCGCTAAATATAGAATGATGGGTAAGTCAGGTGATCTTTTATATCCCGGTGGAAAAAAACCCTCAAGAAATGTTCAACCAGATTATTTAGGAACCAATATAGTTGGAGCATTAGGTGATCCTTCAAGCGATAGACGAGATGCTGTTGCTATGGATAGCATAGGTGATGAAGGAATGTTACAACGTGAAGGTCAAGTCAGAGCACAAGATACAGATGAAGAAACTTTTGGAGGTGAAGTAGGAACTGGTGAAGAAAGTTTTGGTAGACGAGCACTTGTTGCAGGAGAAGGCACACTACAACAAACTTTACCACCTACATATACACCGGAACAACAAACTATTCCAACAACTACAACTAATCCAGATTTACAAACTGATCCAAATGTACCACCAGTAACTCCTTCTGAAAGTATAACTCCAGACGTAAACTACATTGTGCCGACTTCACAAAGGCAGGAGCAAGTTATATCATTCGTTCCAAACGATCCTAACGCCGCATATGTTGCAAGAGGTCCAATATCGTCTAGACTTACATCTAGAAGAACTGGATTTGGTCGTGGGATTATTGTTTGATGAAAGGAGATATAGATGAGCTTTGGCGATATATTTGGTGCAGTTGGTGATATATCAGGCACACCAGAACTAGCAATTTTAGGTTACGGTACTGATGCTATTGCAGATTACCAAAGGCTACAAGGTGATAAAAGATTTCGTGAAGCTGTATTTGATCTACAAAGACAAGAAATAGCTTTAAACCAAGGTAATTTTTTAGCTCAAGTAGAAGAACAAAACGCTTTGCGTGATAGATTACTAGTTCAATCAGATAGTTTAGCTCAAGTTATAAAAGAAGTTAATGGTTACTTAGGTGTTCCTTATGCACCAAGTCAAGCAGAGATAGCTAATGATATGGCTAACTTATCTTCAACTTATCGTGATGATATATTTAGATTAGCAGAATTAAATAAGTCTACTAAAGAAGCGGCTATGATAGATCGTTTAGGTGGTGGAGATAGCACTACTATGCAAAACCAAATTGATAGAGAAGTTGTAGAAAAATATGCACCAGAACTAAGAAAAGCAGATTTACAAGCAAGATTAGATGCTATTGATTTTGCTACAAAAAAATTAGGATTTGGAAAACAAGTCAGAGATGATCTAGTTGAATACTATGGTGCACCATACTCTGAACAATTTAACTTAGAACAACAGCTATATAATAATAGTAGGATAAGTGCTCCTACTGGAAGTTATAATGCCATAGGAACTAGTGTAGATAATGCAATGACAAAGGGTGAAGAAAGTTATGCTCAAAGTTTAAAAAGTTTTTCTGAAGCTGTTAGAGAAAGATTTGGTAAAAAATCTGATGATGAAGATGATGCGACTTTTAAAAATAAAAACGTAGTGGATGGTACGTAATGGCTTTTAGTTTTGGGATAGGATATTCACAAGCATTTCGTGATGCCGGTGAAAAAATAAAAAACACACGACTAAAGAATAAAGAAGCTTTTGATAAATTTCTTAAAACTAAATTAGAGCGTGGAGAAAAAGTTTCTCCTGCGGATTTAGAAAATTTAAAAAGAGAAGTTGTTGGTGCAGACTATTTACAAAATATGTATTTAGGTAATGAAGCTGTTCTTAAAGAAATGTCTAAAGCACACAACACAGCAATATACAATCAAGAAATAGAAAAGGCTAAAGGCAACCTAGCAAATATGACACAAATAAAAAATGCTATGGTTGATCAAATAAGTACAAATAGTACTTTTGAGGAATTTAGAAATAATGTAATGCCGTATATGGGTAAAGATCAAGAAACACAAATTAGAACTTTTGCGGCAATGAACTTTGGAGAAAATGATTTTCAAAAATATAGAGATGACAAAAGAAATGCTTGGGTCGCACAAGAAATAAATAGTGATTATTTTAAAAACAGCGTAGACAACATTAATGATATTGAGGGAATGTATGAAGAAAAGTGGAAAACAAAAGCACTTAAAAAACTTTATACCAAAACTTTAGAAGCACAAAGAACAAAAGCATTAACTACAATTAGTACAAACGCTCTTATAACTAATATGTCTGATAATGATAAGTATCGTTTATTAACTGATCAAAAGTATTTAGAAGAAATTGCTACTTTAGAGATTAAAAGAGCAGACTCCGGAAAGGAACCAACTAAAGATGAAATAGCAATGGTAGCAAATGATATAAAAATGGTAATGGAAACCAATAGACGTAGAATTAAAACAAGTGCAACCACTGCCTTTAATGATGCTTTTTATAAATTTCCTCAATTAGTACCTTTCTTAACGAGTGATGGTAGTATGGGGCAAGTGCCTGATAATATTTTAGAAGAAGCAATTAAGTCTGCAACCGGAGAAGCTTTAGGTGTAGAATTAGATTACATTGTTGATCCAAAAACGGGTAAACTTAATGCACATCTTGCAGGATATTTTGATGGCAACACATTAACTGCTGTAAGAATGATGGTTGCAAGAAAAGCATATGATGCACAATTCAAAGAAGCAAAAGAAAAAACAAATAAAACATCAGAAGAATTATTTGATCGAAGTGCTGTTGCTGAAACAGCGACACAAACATTAAATCTAGCGGCTTCAGCAGTTAATAAAGATTTAGCAGATATGGAGAAAAGTCCATTTATGATAGCAGTAAGTCAATACTTTACTGGTAAGTATTACGTTGGTCCTAATGATTTTGGTAATATGGTCTCCTTTATCCAAAAAATAAATGAACGTGCAGACGATATGGAAGATATAGACGTAACTAAAATAAATGGAATAGTAGATGAAGCGGCGGCGGCTTCAGGATTTAAAACTATTTCACAAGCCAAAAATGATTTCAATGTATTAAACAATAATTTAAATATGGGAGGAGTAGAACCAAACACAAGTTTAAGTGATTTTGCACAATCCACTATTAGTTTAATAACAAAAGGTAAAAGTGAATTTCACGAACGTCTTCAAGCATTACCTAGAGATTTTAAAAATGGTAATGTTTGGAAAATAGGTGAACAAGGTGCTAAGTTCGAAGAAAAATTACAAGCGTATGTACAAGAACTATATAGACTTAGAGAGGATATAGAAGCAGATATGTCTGGTAACAATCAATATTTATTCTCAGATTTATTAGAAGGTGGATTAGGAACTCCTACTGCTACAATAGATGGAAACAAAGAAGTAGGATTTTCTAATATTAGAAGTTCGTTATTAGCATTTATAGATCAAGAAATAAAAACTGCATATGACCAAGCTAATATAATTGTACCTCAAGGTGACATTAGTGTGCAGTATGCTATTCCGGGTCTTGCAATAAATGACGATCAGGGTTCTTCTACTATAGAAAACAAACTACACGCAAAAGATTTAAAAAGAGATGATTTACTATTAAGTAATATAGTTCTACCAATTCCGGGAACTAACAATGGTAGACCAAATCCAAATCATTTATTTCAACTAACGTCTGATACATTTACTGGACAAGGTTTTATTGATCAACAAAACAGCACACTTATAATTAACCCTCAATACTTATTAAAAAATAATGCAGGAGGTACAACACCTAAACCAGACCATAAAATGTTTTTTGTACAAGCCGCAGATGGTTTAGCTCCTGCTAATAATAACATAGCAGAAACTATGTTTGATATAGTAGAAAAAGCTACTACTAAATATGGAATAACAGAAGGAACAGATGTATCTAATATGTCTAAAATGAATAGTGCAATGAATATGATGATGTCAATGATGTTCTATCCTTTTGATAGAGCAGGAGAGGTAAATAAACGTGGTGATCCACTTAAAGGTAAACCTTTATATATGTATCAAAACCCTAATTATGTTAATGCACCAATATTAAGAAACCTTGAAGCAAATATGAGTGGTGCAATGACATTAAGTGAGAGATTTGGTAATAACAATAAAGCATTTCAGAATATGAACTTTAACGAATTTTTATCTAGTTACATCGCAATGTATGTAGCAAATAAAAACGCATTGAAACCAAGTAAGTGAGGACGATAAATAAATTTAAACAATATATAAATAAATAATCGGAAACTGAAGGACCGAATTATGACTGAAGATATTAAAAACAAAAACCAACCTATAACTGACAATTTTTCAGAATATCAAGAAATAGATAAAACCGGTACTCCAAGTGCAAAAAGACAACTTGAGAGTAGAGGTTATTTTAATTCATCAATATACGAACAAGACTCTGATGCTACATCTTATTTAAAGAAGGGTATGAATAAAACCCAAGCTTTAAAGGTTTTACAAGATGGAAGATTTGTACAAGACATTTACGATTATTATAGAGAACGAGATGGCAAGGGTTTTAGTACACCGGGAGAAGCTGTTGAATACTTTATGAATGATAGGATGTGGAAAAATATGACTACCCATCATATGGGTGCTGAATATTTTTATGCAAAAGGAGCATCTGACAAACAAAAGAAAAGACTAGCTAGACTTGAACAAACCTTTCAAGCACTCCCTAATTTCTATCAAGAGGGTGGTACTGGAGGTATGGGTCTATTAAAGAATGTTAGGAATGCAATATTAGACCCAATCAATTTACTTGGTATTGGTATCGGTGTTAATGCGGCAACCAAAGGTGCAGTACAAGCTGTTAAAGCAAATAAAAATATTCTCGTTGGTGCGGCAACACGAGGTGGAATTATGGGTGGTGCTGTTGAGGGTACAGTAGGAGCCGCCGCCGAAGGTACGTTTACTCACCTAGAACAAAAAAGAAATCAAGCAATTGGTATGCAAGATGAATACGATGCCGGTAGAACTGCATTAGCGGCGGCTTTTGGTGGTGTTGTTGGTGGTGTAGCGGGTGGTGCATTAGGTGCGGGTTCTGGAGCATTAACTGCTAAGTTTGGAATGAAGGATTTAAAGGATGCTGTTATTACTGATCCGGTAACTGGTGCTAAAAGTTTTAAAGCTGATTGGAGACAAAGCAATTCAGAATATTTTAAAGGTGAAAAAGATGTAGTAGTTGAGCATCATAATGCTATTGATACAGCGGCAAAAAATATACAAGAAGAACCGGCTCAAAATGTTTTTGAACAAACTTTAAATAGTCACGGACAAAGAATTGATTTAGAAATAGATAGTATACTGGACAAAAGTGGTCCAGAAATTTCAGGGGTGTTAACTAAACTACTTGGCAAAATTGATCCAAACTCAGAAAACCCTACAAGTTTTTTTGATATTTTTAATACAGAAAACTTTCCTACATTAACCAAAGAAGAATTAAATGATTTAGCATCACTTCACGAAATGAAGCGTATGCTTAGAGATGCTCGTGATGGTATACCAGTAGCGGCAGGACTTAAAAAAAGAGCAGAACAACTTAAAGCAATAGCCGCAGAAAAAGCAAAAACTCCTAAAGAAGGTGGACAAATAGCTGAAATGCCAGAACTAGCAGAGGCAGGAAAACTAGAGACCCAAGCAGAAATAATAGTTGCGGCTACCAAACGATTTGCAAAAAGATTTTTAGATAAAGAAGAAGATCAAGGTTTACTTGCTTTAAAACTTGCCGCTGAAGAAACTGTTAAAGCTAAAAAAATAGATGGTATAGAATTCACAAAATCAGCAGGAATGTCAACTGCTACAGACACAAAACCATCAACAACTAAAATAGATTTAGATGCTCCAAGTCCTGAAACTGGAACAATGCCAGAAGTAAATATGGTTGCTAGTCTTGCCGGTAAGAAAAAAGAAATAGCTAAACTAAAAAGACAAAGAACTAAATTTATCAATTCTTTTGAAGGCAAGGAAATGTCTGATGGAGATAAAACAACTCTTGAAACATTTGATGCAGATATAGCAACTGGTGATAAAGCAATTAAAACTTTAGAACAACAAATAAAATCTGCTGAAGATAATGCAAATATAAAAGCAAATAATACAGAAGAAAATTTTGTAAATGTAGCTAACAAAGCTCCTCAAGAAAAAACAAAACAAGAAACAGATATTACAACAAATGATGGAGAGCGTTCTACAAGTCCTGAAAATGTTCAATCAAAACCAAGTGATCCAATTACAGTAGAAGATGAAATAAATTTAATAGAAGATTATTTTAATAAGGGTGAAGCAAACCATAACATAATTGATTATAACAATGATCAAGCTGTTATAGCCTACATTGATAAATTTTTATCTACGAAAGATACACTTGATGTTCCTGCATTAAAGAAACAATTACGCCTAGCAGTGAAGGGTAAAAAAGGACAAGAAAGATTTGCCGCAAGAAAAGATTTTGTAAGAGAACGTATAAATAGAATTAAAGGTGAAGCCGCATTACAAAGAACAGCTACAGATAATTTGTCTAATCCTGAATACGATTTCTTATCTGTGCCTTTAGAATTTTTTGATCCTAAAATTGTAAGACCAATGATTACTACTTCTGGTCTATCAAAAGAAAATCAAACACTAGCATTACAAGCCTATGACAATTTAGCTGAAGAAGAAGCTATGTTCTTGTTTAGAGGTTTGATGGAAGATACAAGTGTCAACAATTTATCTATATCTGAATTTTTAGGTAATCTTAAACAAGCAGGATTTGATGATGTTGTTTCTATTATAGAAAGACAACTAGGTGATGGTACTGGTAGAGATGTTAATTTAGCTAAAGAGTTTATTGATCCTGCGTCTGTAAAAACAACAGTAGACGGCAGAGGAACAAAAAAAGGTAAATTTAGAACTAAACAAAAAGGTTTAGATTACTTTTTAAAAGGTAGTTATGCAGTTGATCTATCTAAGTTAAGTGACAACACAAGAAAAATAGTTGAGAAAATTTTAGACAAGTACATTCAAGCACAAAGAACCCAACCTATTGGGGACGATATGATACGTGCTCATTTATTTGATGTAACTAAAAGATTACAAAGAGGTGAGTTAGACGTTAACGTATCAAGAAACAGTAATACAGATGAGTTAGAAATGAACGTAGACCTAGCTCCATCTATGGGTAAAAACCCGGCAGGAAAAATACAAAGTTTTTTAAGACCATCTCGTGGTGGAGTTCTTGGTCAGTTATTTGAAAAAATAAAAAGAAACGGTCAAGTGTTTAGTCACGAAGCGGCGGCACGAATACAATTAGATGAAGCTAGATTAGATAGAGCATCTGATAGTAGTGCTATTCCTGATCCTAACAAATACAGAATGTTAGATGAGAATGGTGCTGTAACCAAAAAGAAAAATGAAGCAGTTGAAATAAGAGGAGAGAACGCTGAAATTGTAGGAACACTAGATGAGATTAGCTCAGTTGTTAAAAAGCAAATGAGAAAAGAAGCAAAGGAAACTGGTGTTAAAGGTGAAGATATTGTTGTTGATGAAAAACTATCACAAGAGTTAAGAACAAAATTAAATAACTTAACTGGTATGTCTACGACAAGAACAAGCTTTGATGAGCGTACTGGTGTAAACCAAATTGTATATGGTGATCCAAGTGAGGTACGTTCTAAATATCCTAATAATAGTTCTGGAGGTGAGATACTTCCAGATGTAGCAACTGGTAGAAAAGACCCTTTAAGTCAAACTAGAACTCCTCGTAAGTTTTGGATGTTTAGATTAGCCAAAGCAGAAGAACTAAAAAAGATTGGTCTTGCTGATGGTAGAAAAAAAATACCGCAAGGATTTGATCAAAGAGAAAATATGATACCCGGAACTTTAGGACTGGTAGAAATTAATGGTCAGAAATATTTTAAACAAAGAGTTGAAGCAGGAATTGAAACTGAAACTCGTGCAAATACAAAAGCATTTATTAAAGGTCAAGAAGGTTTTTATGATGCGGCAACGCACAGAGTTTATTTTAGTCGTGATGATATTCCATCAGATAAAACTGTATTCTTTAATAGAGACACTGGTAAGTTAGAAAAGAATGTAAACAACGAATATGTTGGTGAAACTTTTGGTGATTTACTAGCAGACATTCGTTTATATAGAAGAACTCAAACTCACTCGACTGCTAAACAATTAGCATCAGATGATATTGTAAGAGATAAAACAACTCCACGAAGAAGATACGAAGACTTAGTCAATCAACGAAAAGAAATGTCTAGACGTATTCAAGATTTAGAAAATCCAAAAGACGGATCAGTTCCAGAAGGATATCAAAAAACACAGATTGAAAATTTAAAACAACAAAGAAACCTTTTAAAAGCTGAGATTGCAAAAGTTAGAAAACAACTTCCTGATGATGGATCAAAAGAGAATGTAAATACATTAACAGTATCTAAACTTGCAGATGCAAAAGGTATTAGCCAAAAAGGTGGTGATATAAATGAAACTGCTGAAGGATATAGTGGTAAGCCAGTAGACAAAGATGATATCGAAGCAAGTAATGCTTTAGCTAGTAAGCTTTCTAGAAAAGAAGCTTATAAAAATAAATTAAAAAGAGATATGGATAATGCTCGTGAAGAGTTTAAAGATGGAATTATATCTGAAATAGAATACGAACAAAGACTAGCTTATGCTCAAAAACAATTTAAAAGAACAATGGAAAAAGGGAATAATGCTCCTAACACTAAACCAGTGGGTAAGTTTCCTATCAAAGTATATAATTACAAAGGTATTGAAATAGATTTAAATAATCATCTTCAATATAAAACAAGAAAAGTTAATGCAGGAGATTATGCAGACAATCCACAAAGTGTAACAGATATAACCTTCCTTGGAGAAAAGGTTGGTGTAATGAAGCAATTCAAAGATGGTAGAACTTCTGCACATATATATGATGTAGCAGACGTTGACTTTGCTTCTGCAAAAATAGCTCAAGAAACATTACCTAAATTATTAGGCACACGTATTGAAAATGCTTACAACGATGGCTTATTAAAAAAATCAAAACATACTGATCCTGATGATGGTTTAGAATATATTGAAACAGATGCTTCTAATACTACTACATATCAAAATGCTAAACTTGAAGCTGATGATGCACCAGTAGATGATACTGCAACAGATATTGTTGAACATAAAAATCCAAACGTAAATCAAGTTGTATCTGACATACAAGTTCCAACTGGACGTAAACTTGCAATACAATTAGTAAGTGGTAAATTTTCTGACAACATTGATAGTTCTGTAAGAATACCAAGTAATGCTCAATCAGCTAAAAAAATATCAGATATATTAGGAACACAAATAGACGAGTTATTTATTATTGGTCACGTTGATAGTAAACTTAAAGGAGCTAAAGCAAAGAGAACATTTAGAGCCGTAGACGATGATAATGTAGCGGCGTATACACAAAAAAGTACAGATGTAGATGCAGGAAACAATTTAGATAAAGAAATTGTTGAAAGTAAATTTATGCCTATGACCATCAAAGATGCACAAAAGGTCAGGCTATCACCATCAGACTTTAATGATAATCCTGATTTTGCAAGAATAAATACATTAGCAAAACTTGTGGATGAAATTGAACTAAAAGAAAACACACCTTGGACAGCAAAAGCTTTTTCAAACATAGCTGAATATCAAAAGTTTATGAAAGAGATGGAGCTTCTTTATGATGTGATAGAACAAAAAGCACCTCACGGAATTAAGTTTCCTAATGCCAGAAGAATTGCATCTATGGCACAACTACAAGGAATAATGAGAAAGAAAAATGTTTCTCAAGGTGAGATAAATGCAGTTTTAAATGTTTTACATAATATTGCAGGATCAGATAGTAGACTGCCACAATTCTCTATGGCTCAAACTGGTAGAGATGACATAGCTGTAAACATATACAAAAGACAAGGTGCTTACGCAGACCAATATGCAAATAGAATTGGTCTTGATATTACTAGAGATGTAGCCGGTCAAGGTTCTCCTGAGTTTGTAAAAACTATTCACGAAATAGGACATTGGTCTTATGCAAATGTTTTAACACCACAAGACAAAAAATCTTTTTGGAGAACTATGGGTAAATATATAGGAGATCGAGGAGTTGACTTTGAAGAATTAAAGAAAAGATTACCGGGACAATTTGAAAATGAATTAAGAAGTCCACAAGAATTTTTTGCACAACAATTTACTCAATATGCTTTAGCAAACAACAAAGCGGGTTTAGCTCAAGAAGTATTAGCTTTATGGAAAAAAATAGCTAAACATATACAAAGAGTAGTTTCTGAAAAATTAGGTATAGGAAGTTCAGACGTAAGACGTGCTGTTACTGATGCAACTATAGAGCCTGATTTAATTCCAATATTTCAAAGAGTGTTTCCTGATGAACATCCAGTCAATAGATATAATGAGCTTTATAAAAAAATGGATGCCTTGCCAAGAGGTGATAGGTTTATCTTACAAAAACTTATGGAGTTTGATCAAACAAGAATAGGACTTATAAAAGCTTTGGACAGCGGTGACGTAGACCAAATGAGAGCCGCTTTAGGTGGTAGAAATGTTACTGGAGATACGAACTTTGAACATCCAAGTTTTATGTCTGCTGTGTTAGCTTTTAATGGAGAACAAAATAAAAAGTTTTATAAACTACGTGGTGCAAAAGATCGTAAAGCAAGGCTTAGATTTTTAGACACACCAGAAAATCAACAAGATCATAGAGGTCTACCAACTACACCAACTGGTAGACAAAACTTTGCTGTGCTTCTTAAAGTAAAATCAACAATGACAAATATTAGAACATTGCAAAAAGAATTTCCTGATCAAGCAGGAAAATTTGTACCTTTAGATGCGGCAGATTTAGAACGTATGGCAGGGACTAGAAAAACATTTGAAAACAAATGGAATAAAGCTTTAGAAAAAATGTCTGCTGATGAGTTAGAAGATCAGGCTAATAAAATATTAAACGATGAAGTTGGAGATATAACTTTACAACGTACTGGCATAAGTGAAAACACTGACGAAGCAGGGAACCTATACAGACTTGCACCAGATGATGCAGACCTGAGAGAAAAATTAGTTGTACAAGTAATAGATAGTTTAAATGTTCTTAATGAACTTGATAAAAGACTAAGAGTAAAACTTAGTAAAAAACTTCCTGAGTTTGAAAAAGGTAGAAATGTTTCAATACAACTTACTAGTAATAATAAAGCTAACTTACAAGTTGGTGGTCAAAACCTAAAAGCTAGAATGCACAAACAACGTGTAGGTAAAAAATTCCACAGAGAACAAACAATAGGTGCACAACAATTTGTTAAGATAGCTCAAGATATAGAAAATGATCTACCAAATATTTTAAAAGCAGAAACAGAGGCGGGAGATGCTCTAGATAAAGTGGTTAAATCTCCAAATGAAATGAGTTTAAATGAACTTTTGGTAGAAATGAAATCTATTAAAGGAACACCAAGCTCTCGTCTAAAAGATATGGCACGTATTTTTAAACAAAAAATGAATACCGTTCCTGAAATTAGAGATTTCCAAGGAGATGTTGCTTTAGATATATCGCAACCAACCTTTAGAGGTAAACCCGCAGAAACCGTAGACGACTTAATTAGGTCTATTTACGAAGCTAAGAACTTGGGTAATGACGAAGGTATGTTAAATGCCGCTGTATATTTAAGAGAAATATATGGAGCAGACCCGAAACTAAGTATTAAATCTTCTGAAGTAAATAAACTTATAGATGTAGAAACAGCACAAACTAGAGGTGTTAGTGGAGAAAATGGAATACCCGCTAAAGCTCCCGTCTACGTTAAAGAATTGTTACGAAAAGTTACACATCGTGATCCAGTAGTAGAAGATACAGCTAGAACACTTGTCTATAGACTTGTAAATTTACTAGGCAAAACAAGAAGAAAATCTTTAGACGATGCTAATTTTTTAAGCATAGACGATATATCAAGATTAATGCCTCATATGAAGACTGATCCTACAGCATCAGGTGCATTTAGGCACGTTAATGATGGACCAGAACTAAACTATATTAGAAAAACTGCTAGAAAATTAGGCATAGCTTTAAAATCAGGTGATGCGGGTGCTTCATTTATAGGAATACGTGGAGGTGCACCGAATGCAGACTATACAGCAATACACGAAGTTGGTCATTTACTAATAAATGGTAGTTTCGATAATAACAAAAAAGGAGATATGTTACTTGCATTCAGAGAAGCACTACAAAAACAAGAGCCAAATGCTGTAAAGCAGAATGATATTTATAGAAAACTTTATAAAAAAGAACACGGATTAGATGAGCAAACTATAGAAGCTAGAATAGCTGAAGAATGGTTTGTTGATGGTTGGGTTCAATATCTTGGAAACAGAATAGCTAAACAAGATGTTTATGGAAACATAACTCTTAAAGGTAGACTTCACGGTATGCTTGATGAAGTTATCGAATATGCAATGTATCTATTAAACGGATTGATAGGAAGTAAGTCTATTAGACAACAATACAGATACCTTACATTTGGTGGAGATTTATTTCAAAACAGAAAACAAAAGAATTCACCATTAAAAAGTGGTTTAGATGCTACTAATTCATATGCTGTAGATGAGAACTTAGCACCAAGATATGCACGTGAAGCTATTAATAATTATGATGAAGGTAAAGATATTGCTGTTCGAACATTTTTAAATGCTAGAGAAGCAGATAATCTAATAGATTATGTTTATTATCACGGCACACCAAATGGTATGGCATTTAATAAACACGAAAATCCTGATGTAAAACTAAATGCTTCAGAAGACGGATTGTTCGGTAGTGGTATTTACTTAACAAAAGATGCACCAAGTGCAAATGTATATTCTGAAACAGCACATTTACTATCATTAAAAGCAATGGTTAGAAATGCAACAGATAACCCACGTGCACTTTTAGAAGGCGATGAGATTGCAGAGAAAATAGTTCAAGTACGTAATGAAATAGATGAGATAGTTACTGATATGGATGCACGTTCCTTACACGGCTCTACTATGCAAAGAGCAGAAGATATAAGAAAAGGAGTTATTGATCCATTAGATAATGATCCTGCTAATACTTTTGTAAGAGATAGCGATAGAATTAAAGAATTAGCAAACCAAGAAAAAATTCTTTACAATTTATTAAATAAAACTACGGGTGCAACTCTATATCCAAAAGTTTTACCTATGTTTGTCAAAGCAGACAATATGTTTTCATTTAAAACTGATGATTATTACTCACTAAATTCTGGTATGAAAAATGATGTTAAAGATATTTTTGTTAAAATGTCTGCACTAAATGTTTTTGAACCTCAAACAACAAGAGTATTAATAAACAACTTACAACATATGGGTGAAGAGTTTACTGGAGAAGATTTATGGCTTGAAATGGTAGGAGCATTAGAAGCCGGTGGTAGAACTGAAAAAGAAGCTAAAGATATATTAACCGGTGCTTTTCAAGAAATGGGATATGATGGATTTTTAGTATCTGAATTACATCCACAAAGATATGCACAATACATAGATGGAATTGTTATCTTTGATAATAAAAAAATGAAACACGTTGATGCTGATCACTTTGATGGAGAAGTAGACGGGATGTTTTATTCTGCACAAGATAATGGTTTTAATAGTTTAAATGGTTCTATATTAAATGAGATGGTTCAAAAGGGTAAGACTATGAAACCATCTGATTATGTATACATTGGTAGTAAAGGAGAAACAGAATTTGAAGTTCCTCCTTCATATCAAAGAGTAATGAAAAAAATGATGGATCAAAAACCACTGGGTCCAGACGAAATAAAAACAATTCAACAACATACTGGTGGTAATTTTATAAGAGAAAATTCTGTTCACGCAAGACGTATTGGAGCTAATTGGTTTGGTAATAAAATTAAACCTGAGAATGGAGCAGGAATATATCAAAAACACTCAGCGGATTTAGCTAAGAGTGTTCAACCAATTATGACAATGCTTAGAAAACTAGATGACAATAGAACTGGTATTAAAAGATATTTAAATAAAACACTACCTTTCTTTAAAGTTCTACCCGGTGTAGGAAGAGGAGTGCCAGATGCTATTGTACAACAACCTCAATCTCATAAAAGAATATTAAGTGCAATACGTAGACAAGATATTTCAACTCTAAATGGTCAAGAAAAAGCTATTGCTGAATTACTTATTAGAACATTTAGACAAGAACTAGATGATATGCACAATTTAGGAATAAGTGTTGGTGATGTTACTAAACGTACTGGTAGTAAATACTACTTACCACAAGTTTGGGATGCTGATGCAGTTGCTAGTAACCCCGCTAAGTTTTCACAAAGTCTAATAAATTACATTATTAGAGATAAAAGAGCTAATGGAGAACAATTTGATTTAATTCAAGTAGAAGAATTAGCAGATAAAATAATGAAACGTATTACTAACACAGAAGGACGTATAGATGTAGACCAAGATTTATATACTAGAGCATCTTCTGATCCATTCTATGAAAGAATTATTAACTTACAACCTGATGATGTTCCAGAGTTTGAACAATTTATGGTTAACGATCTAGAAGGTATTGTTACAAAATACTTTGATAGAACTACTAGAAAAAAACTTTTAGCAAAAGAATTTGGTGCAAACGCACACGGCTTAGATACTTATATACAAACAGCAAAAGGTGGCACAGCAGTAGCTTCAAGAATTTTATCTACTCCAGTAATGTCTTATAGCACTAAGACTGGAGCAAGTGAACCAATTGAGGTTTCTCATTTACAAATTCCACCATTGATGACTGCAACTGGTAAAGAGCTTGAAGACATTCTTGAAAGAATGAAAAGAAATTTTGCTGAAGCAGATAGTTCAACTACAAACAATTACATAGACCAAGCTAAAAGAGAATTAATGTCTATGGCAGATACAACAGATTTAACTAGAGGTCAGTTAAGTAATTTAGAACATAGAATTGATGCAGTAGTAAATGCTCTCAAAGATTTTCCTATAGGTGTTAATGAAAATACAGAAAAATTCTTTAGAAATATGACACTTGTGTTGGATAAGAAGCCATTAAGTGATGATATAATGGCTAATAAAATTAGTAAAAATTTACGTTCTTTCAACGCAGTAACACTTTTAGGTTGGACAACTCTTACATCTTTACCTGATGTAACCTTACCATTAATTAGAAGTGGTAACTTTAGTGGTTGGGCAAAGTCTTGGTATAAATATATGAACCAACCTGAGTATAGAGAGTTTTCAAGAAACATAGGTGTAGGTGTAGAAAACTTAGTGCACGATAGAATGACACATATGAGTGGTGATGGATCACAAAAATTCCAACACGCTTTCTTTTATGGAACGGGTTTAACAAGTTGGACTAATATGAACAGAGAGATATCTGCAATAGTCGGATATGAAAGTTTTAAATCACAAGCTAATATTGCACAAAGACATTTAGCTGAAGGAACAACTAGTACTAAAGCATATAAAACAGCTAAAAGATTTTTAGATAGATATGGTCTTGGAGAATACGCAAACAGAATTGATAAAAAAATAGGTGGTCTAGCTGAGTCCCAAGGCGATGACAAAATGCGTTATGCTATTATGAGGTTTGTAAATGAAACTATATTTACACCTGATCCAAATGACATTCCACTATGGGCACAAACACCAGTTGGTTCTGCAATCTTTCAATTAAAATCTTTCCCATTAATGATGGGTAGAATGACTAAATATGTAGGACAAGAACTTGTGAAAGGAAATCCAAAACCGGCAATAGCATTGTTAAGTGTTGGTGCGGGTATGGGATTTGGAGCAAATGCTTCTAAAGATTTTTTACAATCAAGAGGTGGTGAGGATGATCAATCAAGACAATTAAGAGATCGTCAGTTCTCTAAAACTATTCTTGGTAAGTCTTTATCTTTAGCAGGATTTGATCAAGAAGAAATAGAAGATTTTGTAGGGATAGATGCTGATAGATATCTTGGTCAATATCTTGAAGGTATTATTGCATTGGGAGGTTTGGGATTACTTGCAGAGTTTTTCTTTAATGCCGCCGCTCAAGCAGATAACCAACATTATGGTGCTTTAAGAGCGGCTAGTGCTGTTCTTGGTCCTTCATTTGGTGCGGGTACAGATGCCTTCTTATCATTAAAAGGTGGCTCAGAATTACTTACAGAAAAATTAACTGGCGATGATGATGGATCAAACGCAGAAGAAAGAATTTTTGCTAGAACATTGTTACGTAGAGTGCCCGTTGTTGGTGGCTTTAGACCTTTCTCCGAAGGTGGGGCAGACCTTATTGGAGGAGAGATTGGAGGAAGTGGTTCATCTTCATCCAATAATAAGTTTGGAGAAAACAGTGATCTATATAAATTATTATCAAAGTTTAATAAAGCGAGGTATTAGTGTTTGCAGAAATAATATCTGGCATTGCTTTAGTTAATAAAGCCGCAGACCAAATTAAAAAACTAGTTACTAACGCTAATGATGTAACTAAATTAGCTCAACACATAGACGATATGTTTGAAGGCGAAAGCCAAATCAATAAGAAAAGAAATAAAAGAAGTATGTTTTCTGTTCACTCTGTGGCAGAAGAAACTATAAATGCAAAACTTGCTAGAGAAAGATTAAATGAAATGGGTCAGTTAATAGACCTAAGATTTGGTCACGGAACTTGGGCGGGTATATTAAAAGAAAGAGCAGACAGAATACACGAAGCTAAAGAAGAAGCAAAGAGAGTTGCCCATAGAAAAAGAGTTCAGTATGAAGAGAACTTACAATTATTTTGGATAATATCTGGAACTATAATTGGTGGATCAGTATTACTTTTTATAGTTTATATGTCATTTAGATAAAAACTTATCTATAAAATTATAAACCCTACCAAATTGTTTATCTATATTTAGAAGTTCTTGGTTCATCATAGACACCGTTGATCTTAATTCTACTACTTCTACTAATACCCAAGTCGACAATCCTAATAGTACTGAACCTAATAAACCTAATATCCATTTAGTATCTTTTTGTTTCATCTCCTACCATTGGTTATGTCTTGGGTCTTTCTGTTGTTTAATGTGTTTCTTTTTATATTCATCTGCCTTGACCACGATATTTTTTATAATTTTTTTTTTCGTCTTTACGCATATTTTTTTTGTGTCTTCCAATTTTTTTTCTAGACTTCTCAACATAAGTGCTTACGCCAAACTTAGCCTTCTTTACCATTTAAAAATTTAATTTGAATTTTGCGTTTATAGATTTACTATTTGTTTGAGGATTGTAATCACCATCTAAACTAAACATACCATTCTTTAAAGCTTTCTGAAAACCAATACCTATGTTGTCTATACCCTTACCAGAATATTCTATTTTATCTGGAGCACCCATCTGTTGCATTGCTTCCGGAAACTTCACTCCCCCACTATACCCAAAACCTGAAGCTCTTAATTTTAATATTGCATCATTAATAAGTTGATCCATAGGTATGTTAGCTTGAACATTACCAGATATATCCATACCTTTTTCTCTTACACCCATAGCATCAGGAGTGGTGTATGTAGGATTACCCCCTCCTTGCATATTGATATCAAGGTATTTTGCAATTAAACTTGCTAAATTTTGTGTTTGATCATTTCCATAATTCATAGGTTATCTCTTAGTTTTTTTTAAGTATGTTATATTTGTCACACAATTTTTAGGTATAGTCGTCCCTCCACCACCACATTGACTTTCTCCGTCAAAGGATGAAATTAAAATATATGTTTTAGGATTTTCTTTTAGAAGCCAACCTACAGAGTGAACACTTCTCAATGTTTGTCTTTCTAAATCTTCTAACTTCTGCCAAGTATTGTCATCGGACATTGCATCTAACCATTCAATTTTTACAATGGGTAGGTAATCAAGGGTCATACTATGTCTCTATCAAATAACTCCTTTTCTATCGTCCTTCTTTTGACCAAGCCTTTTAGTATTTTACCCCCTGCTTTTCGCCATTTTGGTAGCTCATTAGATGCCCCGTGGTAATCACCACGATTTAATTTCATTCTTAATGTAGACCTTTGAAAGTTTCCGCTACCAACATTAAATATAAATGAACATAAAGATGAATACATATTTTCTGTTAGTTCTGCATTTACCAATTTACTTATCGCAAGATAGCAGTGGTCTAACTCTTGTAGTAAAAGACCTTCTGCTTCTTTTTCTGTAATATCTTTGTGAGTTTTAGTAACTGGTTTTCTGTATTTATCCCACGTAGACCCGTAACCTATTGTCCAACGATTAGCCGGACATAGGTATACGGAAGAGGAGAAACCCTCGAAGTGTTTTATAATACTTAAACCTTCTTCGTTGATTGTCATTTTCTATTAAAACTTCTTTGACCAAACCAGAATGAAACAACTGCCGCCCATACCGCTTGTATTTCGTTAGACCAAATTCTATTATACATTTCTAAGTCTATAGAATTAAATGCTAACATAAATGTTAGTATCATAAATTCTAAAAACAAAAGGTATGTCATTATAGGTCTAACACTAGAAGATAAGTTGATAACCCATTGTGATGACTTGACTGTCATCTTTGTTTGGCTTTTTTGTAAAGCTTCTGTTTCACGAATGTCAGCTTCAACATTCATAAATTGTAGCTTTTGTTCTCCAAGTTTTATTTGTTGCTCTAATTGTTTGTCCATTAACTTGAGTTCGTGAGCTTGATCTCTCTTCTCTTCAAAGAAACCAAGTAACTTTGGAAGGAAAGAAGTTCCAAATCCAAGTAATGACCCTAGTAGTGAAAGCATATTAACTCCTTGTTTATTATAATATTACATCATAATCTTGAATAATACTATCCACTTTTGAATATAAGCCGTAGACACTATCATTGTTATCAATATCTATATCAACATCAAACTTTAATTCTTCTGATTTATGTGGAGATTTTGTAGATGAACTTCTATTTAACTTGATTATTTTACCACCCATTTCTTTTATAACTTCTACTTCATTATGAAATCTAACGTCATCAGCAACTACATTTAAATTCATATCAATATGATTGTAAGCTTTGTTTCTCCATAAATTAACCCAGATATCTTTACCTATTATGTGTCTACCCCATTCAGTACCTAATGTTTGCATAGCATATCTAGGAGAACGACCACATAATAAATCTATTTCCATTTCTTTTTTGGCTCCTTCTAATTCGTTGTCTGTTAAACCAACTGCACTTAACATATCTTTAATAGGAGAAGCCATTTTAATTTTATAAAAGTTATGTTGAGCACATAAATAATCTGCAACAAGTGTTTTACCGGAACCTATACTTCCGCATATTCCTATTATCTTTGGCATAATTTTTTTATTTTAAGTTCAGTTAATTCTTTTTTAAGGTGACGTATTTTATCTAAAGCTTTTGTACGTGCATCTATTTCCACGTCTTCTCCTTTATCTATTTTCCATTCGAGATCACGTATTCTATCGTTAACACTTTCTATTTCGTGTTCTTTCTTAACAATATCTACATCAATGTTTCTCATTTTTCTTTCCGTCTACGTCTATAGTTGATGTCTCGCCGTTTAGAATGTAAGCATCTGGATGTATAAAAGTTACTGGCAGTTCTATTTCTCTACAATATTCTATTTCTCTTCTTACCCCTATACTTTGTGACCAACCATCTATCATAAGAACAAACATACCTTGAGAATGTTTTAACAAACCAAAGTCTAACTCTAACCAAAACTTTGTTGGTTTCATTAAATTACCACAAACTTTTTGAATTGAATGGTAATGAACTATTGGACTATAAATACTTATACCTTGTAATAAAAATTTATAAGCACACCTAGCCACTTGTCTATATCTACATTCTTTCTCTTGTTCACTAGATGTATTATTTAGTGAATAAGGAGATGCTAAGTAGATATAGTCTTTGGAAGAGGTTGATATCTCTCCCATTTGAGGCACTCCGTCAGACAACCGTTCTCGCAAATCCACTTCCCATCCGCTTTCGGATGATAGTTCTTGCAAGTCTTTAGTGTCTTTACCTCTATTTCTTTTTCGTCCCAACATACTGACCTCTTAAAACAACCTCTACATCTCCAATCTGTAGGGTCTGTTGCTATCTTACGTGCCTGACCACTTAGTATTCTGTCAACTTTGACACATAAATCGTTATAGTAAAACTCATCATACTCAATTAATTCAGAGCAGTATTCAGAGTTGTTTTTATTATATGCAATGAAAACACACTTTTCCATTTTGCCAAGACCAAGCATAAATTGAACTTGAGAGAAGTAATTTCTATGACTAAACTTCACACCTTTCTTTTGAAACTCAGTCCACTTCTTGTCATTCATACTTTTAATTTCTAAAAGCATAGACTGACCTTTGGCATCTTCAATCATTCCATCTGCGTGTCCAACTGCGTGACCACCAAAGCCTTGGAATGCCCATTGCTTACCAGTAAATGGGTCTACTTCCATAACTCTAACTTTAGCTTTTTTAATATCAAAGACAACATCATTTTCTATGCGATGACCATCTCTAAATATTCTTTGCAATCTGTAAGGGATTGGATCATTAGGAAATCCACGTAAAGAAAAAGCAATAAGAGCTTCGCAATCATTACCGACAATACTTGCACCTATATATTCTCTAGGCTTTTCATCTCTTTGCTTTTCATATGCTTGGTTTATAAGCTCCGCTAATTTCATAATGCAATCCTTTCTTTGAGGTAGGCGGAAGGGAAGGAAATTTTTTTTGTTTTCCGCCTACACTCGGTTATGACTAAAACGGTATTTCTTCGTCTGAGCCTATTGCATCATCCACTTTTTGTTCAGAGTTGTCTACCTCAGAGGGAGCTTGTCTTTTGGTAATAGCAGGATCAATTTCAGAAGGATCAAAAAATCCTTTTACTTTTGAACCAACTTTTTCAACTCCGTCTACTGTGTATTTATCCTGACCAACTGAAACACCTACCTTCAACCCTTTTAGTGAAGATATATCTCCCGGTCTTTCCGGATTTGAATGACCGCCATATATTAATAAAGCTTTCAGTTGCTCCCTACCAATACGAGTAGCTTGTTCTGAAACTGGTACGTGGACATTTACCCAACTTCGTACACTACCACCTCCCTTCGTATCGTTAAGGCTAATTTCTATTGAGCTTCCCCCATTCCTAGTTGGTTTAAGAAAAGCATCTGTTACCTCACAGACGTAACGTCCGGGTTGTAAGATAGGAGCCGCTCCCGACACCTCAACACCTGACAAATTAAGTTCTCTAAAATTAAAAGCCATTATTGACCTCCTTCTTTTTTAATAGATTGTTTGTATTCTTGATCATTCATATCAAGTCGTTTAAGTAACTCAACGATATTACCAGTTTTTTCTACTGGCTTTAGTCGCCTCTTTTCATCACGAACTTTTCCGTGCCACCCACGTACCTCATCAGTAATTGTATAACGATGTACTTGTTGCTTTCCGTCAACTTCGCTTGAAACTCTTACACCACAAAACACACAATCAAATATACCCGGCAGTTGTTGCATAGTTGCTTTACCTTGAACCATACACCAGTAGTCTACACTACCATTGTCATCTGTACTTTCTTTTGCAAGAGCAGTAACTATTACGTGCATATTCATATCACGTATTGCTTTACAAGCTCCTATAAGTTGTGATGCGTGATTACCCCAAACGGCAAAGCCGTCTGCATTTTTCTTTCCTAACTTCTCAGCTAAGTCTTTCTGTTCTTTCTCTGCGTGTGCATAAGATAAATCAGAAAGTTCTGTAAGACTATCAATTCCAATCCACTTATAACCTTTCGATTTAAAGTCTTCTGATTTAGTCCATTTAAAAATATCTCTAAATGAATAAACACCTTTCTCTGGAACTGAAGGGTCTGACCAAGATGAGAATGGTAGGTAATCTATCTTTGCTTGTCGAATAGAACTTAATCCACTTTCGCCAGAAAAAATAAAACCTTTACCATATTCTTCTTGGAAGTATTTTAGTTGAGTGGTTTTACCCCACCCGTGATGACCATACAGAAGTACTTTTCTTTTTGCAGTGTCATCGTCTGATGTGTTCATAGGTTTGAACATTATTTACTCCTTGTTAATTTAACAGATACTGGTCCCGGCTTCCTAGTTAAAGCGGGAGCAAGAACTACTTGATCTGTTTCTGTTAGTTTTTGGAAGGTTCTTTTGTCTACCGTTAGCCTACGCTTAACGTGATCTGGCAAAGGTTTAGTTTTAAATATGTCATCAAGTTTATCTTGATCCCAATTAAATCTCTCTTGCCTATTTATAGTGACAACATCATCACCATAAACTTTAGTTTGATCTCCAAATTCCTCTGGGAATTCAGAAATAATTTTAGCTTCTAACTGCTCAACTCTTTTTGTTGCATCACTAAGAACTCTTCGTTGATCTTTGAGTTCATCTATGATTTGCGACATAGGAGCATTTGCAGTATCGGCTTCAAATTTATCCCAATCAGTCATAGTAACCGTCCTTTTGTTGTTAATGGTGATACTAAATTACATTAGTAACAAATATAATACAAGATAATTATGTCTCATATACGATAAAGTTTTGTCGCATTCATAATACAAACTAGTATTTATTTTACATATGTGTAATTGTAATTCTGGAAATGGAGAACGCTATGAAGTTTAACGCAAAAAAATTTATACAAGATTGTGGTGGTGTCAAAGAGGTATCAAAGCTTCTAGATAAAACCAGAACCGCACCATACAGAATGATGAGCACTGGCTATATGACTACTTGGCATTTTGAAAAAATTAAAACTAAAAAACCTAATATTAAAATTGACGATTACTTTGAAAGTGAACTTAAAGATGGCAACAAAAAAAGAAGAGTTTAAAACACGTGTTTATGATGAAGCAGTAAGAGCAGTAGAAAGAGGGTGGAATATAATACCCTTATCAATCAAAAGTAAAAAACCTTTATGTGAGTGGAAAGAATATCAAACACGTAAAGTTACACAAGAAGAAGTAGACAAATGGTTTACTGAAGGAGCACCTACATCAGGTGGTGGTAAAGCAGAAGTATTTAATCTTGCACTTGTCACTGGGTCTATTAGCGGTGTTATAGTTTTAGATTGTGACAATGATGAAGCAGTTGCTTATGCAAAAAAAAATAGACTAGTTTCTCCTATCGCTGTTAAAACTACACGTGGTTATCATTACTATTGGTCACATCCTCAACACGGAAAAAGATTTCAAAACAAAGTTGGTGGCACTTCACGTGAATGGGTAAATGTTAAAGGATTAGATTTACGAGGTGATGGTGGATATGTTGTTATGCCTCCGTCTATTAAAGTTAACGAAGAGAATATTCCTACACATCAATACGAATGGAATGTTGCAGACGGACACGACTATGAAGATATAGAGGATTTTGTTTGGCAAGGAAGTCCAAGTGATGTCGAGGAGCCTGAAGTTTTTTCATTTGATACTCTTGATTTAAGTTCAGTTAAGGTTGCTTCTATTGCAGATAGTATGTCTATATGGGAGCAAACTGAAAATCGTGTAAAGCATTTAGGTAGACTATTGTCTGAGGGAGATGGAACAGACGATTGGATGGTAAGATATTGTGGTCAAATGGTTAGACGTGGTTTAACTGGTGAGGATTTGTGGCAATCAATTATAAATTATAACGAAAAGTTTTTTGATAATTCTAAGTTTACACAAAAAGAAACTGATAATTGGATCAAAACAAAAATACAATCTTCTTTAGAAATGGATAGAAGAAACCATCCTGAAGACTATGATAAGAATGGACAACGTGTAGAAGAAAAAGAAGAAGTAGAAATACCACGTTCTAGATTACAACCTATCTATATAGATGCAGTAGATCGAATGTTAAAAGATATGGTTGATGAACCATATTGGTCTAATCCTTTAATTCCTGAAGCAACAATAACACAAGTGGTTGGTTTCAATGGACACGGAAAGTCTTATTTTTTATCAGCAATGTTAACTGCATTATCATCAGGCAATGAATATTTCGGTCCTTATGAAATGGGTAGACCGGCTAAAGTTTTTTATATGGATTACGATAACCCAAGACGTACTGCGTTAAGGAGGATGCAAGAGTTTAACAAGACATTCGGAAAGACTAATGGTCATTTTGCTTTATGGTCTCCAACATTAATAAGTCCTGAAGATGGTGGTGAAATGAATTTAATGGAAGAGAAAGACTTCCGTTTGTTAGGTGAATGGTTAAAAGTTGTAAGTCCAGACATACTTGTAATTGATACAATCAGAAATGCGTTTAGAGGATTAGAAGAAGCATCACCTAAAGATTGGGGTGTTGTCAATCTTGTTGCAAAAAATATACGTAATGCGGGTGTATCTGTAATACTTGTTCATCATAGAAATAAACCCGGTGAAAGTGGTATGGGTCGTGAAGCAGGATCAACAGCACAATTAACTGACGTAGACACTCAAGTATTTATAACTCAGGTATTTAAAGATAAAGCTGAAGCAAAAGCAAAGGCGGGTTTATTAGATAATGATCTAACAATATTTACACTAGATGGTAGAGAGTTCTCTCCTTACAATTATTTACAAGCACAGATGAATGCAGATAGTAGATTATCTATGGTTACACAAATTAGCTTTGGTAAAGTCAGGCAACAAACTGAGTTACATCAAACACATTACATTGGTTGGTGTGAAGATTTAAGAACTGGTGAGAAGTATATTGTATCTACCAAATCTAAAAAACAACAAGCACTAAAACTTATTCTTAAAGAAAAGAAAACTCCAACAGAAACAAGTCGTATTATAAAAGTTCCAGTATATGAGATAAGAAGTTGGTTGGGGTTGGAAGAAACCTAATAGTACTAATAGACTATTAACTATCAGTTTTGACCGAAGGTCATAAACTGCTTAAAGTGTGTAAGTACTAATAGGTATACACCTCTGTCAAGATATTTGTCCACCCAAACTTTTAGACATTCCACTTCGGATGCTGACGCATCCTCGTTTTTGTTAATGATTTCAAGTAGTTTGGAGGTAGCGATAAAACTTTGTTCCTTGCAATAATTTTATTTATCCTTAGAGTATTAGTAATGATTTGTTAAAAAAGGAGGGCAGATGGGTAAGCCAGTTAAGGTTACTCAAGAGACTTTAACTTATCTGGCTAATGCTTTAGAACAGAAAAAACCTTACACTGAAATGGCTAGACACCTAGGTATATGTGTCGATACCGTTAAACGAATATTATATCGAGAAGGATTAGCAGAATTTGAGGGTGCGAAATATGTCATAGCTCTATCGAGTGATAGAAATATGAAGATGTGGGAACGTCCTTGTATGAGGTGTAAGAGTACTAAACCCAGACCTAAATGGCAGTATGTTTGTAACAAATGTAAAGAAAAATATAAGGAAGATTATTCGTGGGACGCTTAAAAAGTCCGAAAAATAAGGGCGATCAGTACGAAAGAGAACTAGCAAAGTTCTTAGACGATCATATCTTTGATGAAGGTAGACAGCGTGTACTACGTGCACCGCTTTCTGGAGGTGGTAGATCATTCGAACACGGCGGAGGTATGGATGTCTACGGATGCCCGGACATTTGGATAGAAGCAAAGCGTACAGAAAAATTTAAAGTCTACCCTAGTATAGAACAAGCCGAGAACGGTATCGCCGCAAAAGGTTCAGGTGACATACCCGTAGTATTCAATAGACGTAATCAAATGAAGACAGAAGATAGTGCAGTGGTTATGAGATTAGGTGATTGGATCAAACTCTATCGAGCATATTTAAAAGCAAAAGGGTATAAAATAAAGGACGACTTTACCAAATAAAATCTACATATTATAGGTAGGAGATTGAATGAGATGAACATATTTATACCACTTGTGCTAGTCTGTTATATGGGTAGCGGATGTGTGACGGGGTATCATTATAAAGCTGAGTTTGATACGTACGAAGAATGTGTAAGTTTCATACAAGACGGATGGAAAGACCAAGTGATTGAAGGTTTATCAAAACAAGGAGTTCCATTCACATATGAATTTAATTGTGGTCAGTTCAACCCAAGTGAATTCAAAAGTAAACAAGAAACAAAGGTGTAGTATGAATTATAATAAAGACAAATCAAACATTCAGTTGCAAAACGGATCGTTTAAAGTTCCAGTCCACAAAGAAAAATTTATCCCAGTGCGTTCAGCAAAACAACCAACAACAACCCTACTTAATCCTTTACAAAAAACAATTAGGATTAAAACAATAAAGGTAGTGTAATGGAATACAAAGATGCACCCCAACGAATTGTAGGCGTTAACGAAGGTGTAAAATTATTACAACGATTTGTTATCGTCTACAAACCAACAACTGGTGGAGCCGCAAACACTTGGGCAAACTCAGGCGGAACAGCATTTCCAACTCCAGAATATAGAACTACAACAAATATACTTAGACCCGGAGGTAATTTCTTTACACAAAAAATTACACCATCTTCAAATAACACAGCTATCTGTGTAAAGTTTCTCGTCTATTCCAGTGGTATGCAGAACATTGAGTTCTGGTATAACTCTTGGGGTAAAGATGTAACTGGTATTGTTCGTTTAGATATAGCGGCAACATACTATACCGTTTCCGTAGACCTACCATCTGGTAGTAATATCTCAGATGGACTTGATCAAATACCTTCTTACTCTTGGAATAGTGCGTCTTTACCTGAACCTTATCAATTATCTGGAACAAAATCTTATGTCTACCCACACTGGATGAAGGTAGAAGAGTGGGAGAATGGAGACCCCAATCATCCACAAGTTAAGTACTGGACACACCCCGGTCACGATGGTGTACAATCAAATCAAACACATCCAATGAACCACACAACTGGCAAGACATATGTGATGCAAGAAGAATTTAATTCTGATTACGCACCAGATTATACATCTAAAAAAGATGGGTCTATGACAGAAGGTGTGGCATCAAAAGGAGAAGTTAATCGAGATGGAGGATATGACTAATGCCTGAGACAGCAATGATTTGGAACGCAATATTAACAGTCGCCGGAGGATCATTAGTCTGGTGGATAAGAGGAGTGTCTATAAAAATAGATAGTATCGAGAAGGAAGTCTACGATACACGCACCGAGATGGCAAAAGAATACGCTAGTAAAAAAGATTTACGTGTGAATATGGACGACTTTGCTAAAAGGTTTGATAAATTAGAAGAAAAGTTAGATACTATTCTTTTGAAAGTTAAAGTTAACGATTAGAAAAAGGAGAAACATATGCCTAAAGTAGGTAAAAAAAAGTTCCCTTATACTGCCAAGGGGAAAGCAAAAGCAAAAGCTTATGCTAAGAAGACCGGCAAGAAAATGAAATCCAAAAAGTATTAGAAAGGAGAGACCATTATGCCAATGCGATCTACTTACAAAAAGTCCAAAAGTATGAAACAAAAAGGACAAGCTAAGAAGACTAGTGCAAAAGCTATGAAGTCTAGTAAAGTTGGAATACGAACTAAAGCTCGTATGAAAGCTTCTAGACGTAAGAGTTTAGCTAGGTCTTAGTGCGATCACGAAAAAAAAATGTCAGTCGTGTGGGAAACTATTATCCCTAGACAAGTTCTATCTTGAGATAAGAAAGAACGGACAAGAATATCATCGACCTTCGTGTGGTGTGTGTCTTACTAAACGCAGACGTTTAAGATATTGCCGCACACCTGAAGGATATCTCCGTAGACTAGTCAGTCAACTTAAATCCCGGAGAAGAAATCAATTCATTAAAATAAATTTTAGCAGTGAAGATGTATTAGATTTGTATCATCAACAAGATGGTAGATGTGCAATTACTGGTGTTCGTATGACACACATTGCATCAACCGATGGTCTGCGATCTTTCAGCAGAAACCCACATAACATATCAATAGATAGAAAGAGGGGGACAAAGCCTTATGTTTTAGATAACATACAATTAGTGTGTAAAAGAATTAACTTAATGAAGCACACTATGACTGAAGGAGAGTTTAAATTATGGTGCAAAAGAGTGATACAACATCAAACATAATACCATATGTAACAGAGATACCTATGCCATTAGTAGAGGTGGCTCCTCAATCTGTATTATTTCACGTACCTTTGAAGAATGAGAAAGGTGAAACACATTGGTATGGTATACAACTATCACCCGAAGAGGCTATGCTTACGGGATCACATCTCATACAAGGTGCAGATATGGCTACTGATATGGAGTTAGATAGTTAAGGACAATACGTTGCAATAACCCTAAGACCTTCTAACTCTCCATTATTTATGTAATACCCGTGGCTTGTAGGATCGCCTTTAATTTTTTCCCACGTATGTGTAGTGTTATTCTCTCTCCAATATTCAAAACTATCTAAACAATTCATATCTTTTTGATAAGGTACGGGATGATATAATAACCCCTTACTTGTTATTAATATTACGATTAATGTTTTCATTTTTCATCTTCTCTCTTTTATTTTTGGTATCAAAGAACCTTTGATTGTTGAGTGTAGCAACAGACCTTTTGCCTTTTACAACTCTAGGATCATCACTATTTACGTAGCCACGTAATAGAATACTTAATCCACTTTTGATTTGTTCTTTTTCTCCCACGTTATTTGTACCTCTCCACCCAATGCTTGAACTAGAGCCACAAAATTACCAAGCAAAGGTTCGTGTCTCCTCCAAGATCGTAAGGTGCTTTCAGATAGACCAGACTTCTTGGATATGGAACACATAGTTACTCCACGTTTCTTAGCCTCTTCAAAGAACTGATCAACTAATCTTTTCCTCATAACTTTAACATACCTTTGATATTATCTTTGGCTCTACTCTCAACCCAACCTCTGTATCTCATTGTCTGAGATATATCTTTGTGTCCAAGCAGTGTCTGAATATCGCCGATATCTGCTCCGCTCTTTGCCAATAACCAAGCAAACGTGTGGCGAAGATCGTGTACTCTGACGTGTCGGTGGACACCAATACCCTTTAAAATTGATCGCAAGTTTTTATTTAATATCGCCGAACTAACCTCATTAAATATAGAACCATAAGAATTACGTGATAATATTTCTTTCAATGGCTCGTAATAAATAGGTATAGACCTAGAGTTAGTCTTAAATTTCCCGGAAATGCTAGGACGTTTTACGAATATCGCCGAATTAGTCTTGTCATAATCAGAAAAATTAAGGCGAAAAAGTTCAGATAGACGCACACCCGTGAGTGTAAGTGTTGTATATATGTCACCAAAATGTTGTAATTTAGCAACAACTAATAGTCTCCTGACTTCTTCCTGATCCAAATGTTCGTCACGGGTGTCGTCTACACTTGGATTGTAGATACGGGGTATCTGATATCCACGTGTACGATTTGCATAATTGATCACAGAATTGATAGTATTCTTGTACCTTTTGAGTGTTGAGGGTGAGTGATGTTTGTAAATGTTCGTGAAGTGTTCGTTAATTGCAACGATGTCTACGTTATTCAAACTCATACTTCTGAATGGAGCTAGGTTTTTTAAAGTTCTTAGCTCGGTAGGATTATGCTTACCCTGCATTACTTCGTCTACGATTTCTCCGATGGTAGGATGTCTATCGAAATAAGTACCATCTGCGATCTCTTTCTCGATCGCTACTCGCATTTTCTCTGCTTCTTGTTTAAGTGTCAGAGGAAGTTTTGTCGTCTTTCTTATTCTCTTTCCCAAGAACGTCCCCATTATCCATAGGGTTTTGTTTCGTTTCTTTACTTTTAACATTAAATTCTCCATTATTTTCAAGTTCAGTTAAGTATTCATCCAATGGCATAGCCACATCATCCGGCATATCGGATATGGTTCTAAAGGTTCCATTAGAAAGTTGGACTAAGATTGTCCAATTCACACATTTAATATCCATTATTCCTCCTTGTTAGTTGTTGGTTTTTGTCTGACACCCATATCCTTTAGTGTCTGTATTACTTCCGGATAACCGGCACACTGCAATTTCATTTTGAAATGGTTTATCTTGAACTCATTCCCATTTTCTTGATAGACACCAATAGCAGTATTGTGTGGTTCGGTATTACCCACACACAATTCTCCATTTACATTTGCAACAATCGGTACATTTGTATGTGCTTTGTCCAACTCCCACACATTTACCCATTCACCTACGAGTGCATACCCATTAGGTTTTGCATCATAGTCTACGTAAGTGATTGACTTTGCCCAACGTGTAGGTTTCTTACCTATCTTTTTAGTTGCGGTCACAAATGTAGATTGGTGGGATTTATCTTTGGGTATCAATATGTAATCAATACCCTTTACTTGTGAGTATCTATCGACAATCACATTAGCAATTTTATCTAGTTCAGTGTTACCTATACCCTCAACTAGTTTCTTTATGGTAAGTGCTATATCCATATTATTTGTTCTCCTTTTCATTATCAT
>CEWK01046192.1_pt1 | contig 56708 bp, 64 predicted proteins | sample 531431 | NCBI WGS metagenome assembly CEWK01 (sample SAMEA2623059, study PRJEB7988) | marine metagenome | isolation source: saline water (ENVO:00002010), including
GATGCTGATATTGATGGGTCACATATTAGGACTTTATTGTTAACTTTTTATTATAACCATTATAAAGAGCTGCTAAGAAATAAAAAATTATATATTGCACAACCTCCTCTATTTAAAGTTAAAAGGGGAAATAAGGAATCTTATCTACAGGATGAAGTTTCGTTAGATAATTTCTTGCTAGAAAACTCTATAAATGAAATTGTCTCTGATGATACATTAAAAAAAATAAATTTATCACAAAAAGATATGATTGATAAAATTTCTTATTACATAAGATACAAAAATATTTTGGATAATCTAAGTAGATCAAATATTGATATTAGAATACTAAATATAATTATTCCTTTAATTTCTTCTGGAAAAAAGTTTGCGTCTAAGGAATTTGTTTCAGATCTCAAAAAAGACATAGAAAACTTTAACAGTCGTGGATTAGGTAAAATTACATTTGATTCAAAGGATAAAGAAATTTTTCTTTTTATTGTTAAAGATAAAGGGAGAGAGTCACAATCAATAATTGATACTAACTTTACCAACTCTAGCTTATTTGAGTCTTGTGTAGACGAATTTTCTAAAAGTGTTTCTGGATTGAATTTTCCATTTGAATTAAAAACAAAAACTGATTTAACATATGAAGTTAGCAGCTTAGAAGCCCTTTATAATTTGCTAATAGATTTAGGAAAAAAGGGATTTTCTATTCAGAGATATAAAGGTTTAGGTGAAATGAATCCCGAACAGCTATGGGAGACTACTCTTAATCCAAATACTAGAATGCTTCGTGAAGTAAATATTGCTGACATTGAAGATTTAGATAAAGATTCTAAAGAAAGTATCTTATTTGAGGAATTGATGGGAGATCAAGTTGAACCCAGGAAGAAAATTATTGAAGATAATGCACTTTATGTAACTAATTTAGATATTTAGTCTTTATCTTCTATATTTTTTTTAATTTTTTTTAAATCGTTAATTTCATTGTTTACTGAATCATTGAAATCATCTTTAACTTTTAAAACGTCTCTATAAAATTTTGCTAACTTTTTTGAAATAACAGGTATTTCTTTTGGCCCAAAAAGTAGAATAAAAATTACTAGAACTAAAACAATCTCAGAAAAACCTAGTCCAAACATAATAAAATTATATACTAACTATCTTTAATTGGTTTTTTTATTATTAATGAAATACAAGCAGCAATCAAACATGCAACAATACAGATATATAGTCCATAATCGTAAGTCTTAAAATTATCTATTAAATATCCACCTAATGGTGGTCCAAAAATTGCTGATATTGAAAAACCAGTGCCAAAGATTCCATAAATTACACCTGAATTTGCTTTTCCAAAGAAATCTTTTAATTTACTTGGAAAAATTGGAATCCATCCTGCATAGCAAAATCCGAATGAAATCCCGAACAATATAAAACCAATAATAGAATTACTATTTAAAATTATAAAAATTGAAAGAGCTTGGCCAAGAAATACTGAAAATAATATTTTGTTTCTATCTACATAATCACTCAAATATCCAGTAACTATTCTTCCAAAGAAGCTCCCAGCAGCAATCGAAGCAGGGGCTAAGGATGATGTGAGTATGTCAAATCCTCTATCTAAAGCTAGATCGTATTGGAAAGTGACAACAACAACAAATGCTAACATTCCCATAACTAATTGAATATAGAGCAAACTGAATGAAAGAGTTCTTACTGCTGCAGAACTAGACCAACTATTTCTAATGTCATTTTCTTCTTCTGGAAAAGGGCCACCATAAGGCTCTAGACCCATCATTTCTGGAGACTCTTTCATTAAAAAAGCGCCGAAAAGCAATATGAATGTAATAAATGATAGAATAATTAGTGTCGTTTCAAGATTACTACTTTCAAGAATATAAGCAGCTAGAGGGTTAACCGTCAATCCACTGATAGGCACACCTGTTGTGGCCAGTCCAACTGCAAAATCTCTTTTTTTATTAAACCATCTTTGAGCAATTACAATTGCGGGCACATAAAAAGCACCGTCACCAAGACCAGTCAATACTCCATAGTTAAAAAATAGTGCAAAAACACTATCAGAATATGCAGTCAAGAACATTCCTAATGCTGATATAAGACCACCAAAAAAAATAACTTTTTCTGGTTTGTATTTATCAGTTAATTTTCCAAAAATGATCATTGAAAAAGCAAATACAAGACATCTTAAACTAAAAATAGAAGCAACAATTGTATTAGATAAGCCATATTTAATTTCTATTGAGGGTAGTAGAACTCCAAATGAGTATAATAGAAGACCATCCAAATATATTAGAAGGAAAGCTCCTAAAATTATAAACCAGCCATAAAAAAAACTACTTTTTTTCATTATTTATGAGTTTTAAAATATCCTTTTCAATTAAATCATAATCTATTGAGTTTTCTTTACCAGTTTTCATATCTTTTATTTTTAAATTATTATTTTTAAATTCCTCTTCACCGATTGCTATGAGCATTTTACTGTTTAACTTATCTGCTGATTTTATTTGTTTTATAAAACTTTTAAAATCATAGTCTACATAAATATTAAATCCCATATTTCTTAGTTTATTTGAAATTTTAAATACATAATTTATATAATTATTGTTCTGATATGCTATGAAAAAATCTATTTTTTTATAAGCATTTTCTTTAATTTTAATATCAGAAAGCAAAATTAACCTTTCAATTCCTGCTGCGAATCCAACACAATTTGTACTGGGGCCGCCTAATTTTGATACAAGGTTATCATATCTTCCACCAGCGAGTATTGTATCTTGTGCACCTAAATTTTTAGATTTTATTTCAAATACAAAATCATTGTAATAGTCTATACCTCTTACAAGTTGTGAATTAATTTTAAATATTATTCCATTCTCTTTAAGAAGATCTTGAATCCATAAGAATCTATCCATAGACTTTTCAGAAATATATTCTAAAGAAGATGGCATATCCTTAAAATCATATTTATGTATAGCTTTGTCTAAAAATCTTAATGGGTTTTTATCAACAATCTTTAAATCTTCAGAGCTAATTAATTTTTTGTTATCTTTTGCAAAAACTTTGACTTGATTTGAAAGGTTAAGCAAGCTTTCATTATCACCCAGACAGTTAATCTCTAAATCAAAATCTTTAATTCCAAATTCTTTTATTAAGTTAATTGCTAACATTACAAGTTCAAGTTCATAAAAAACTTGATCAGACCCCAATATTTCTGCACCTACTTGGTAAAATTGTCTATATCGGCCTTTTTGCGATCTTTCATATCGAAACATTGGTCCTATATAATACAATTTATTAATTTTTCTTTTTTTGTATAATGAGTTCTCTAGATATGCTCTCACAACAGATGCAGTTCCTTCGGGTCTAAGAGCGTATGTAATTTTATCTTTGATTTCACCATCTTTAAAAAGCATAAATTCATACATTTCTTTTGAAACTATATCTGTATCATCACCCATTCCATTTTTAAAAGTATCAATATTTTCAATACTGGGGGTAATTATTTCCTCAAAATTATAATTCTCTAATCTTTTTTTTACTATTTTATTGATATAGCTCCATAGTATTGAGTCTTCAATTAAACTATCTGCTAGAGGATATATATCTCTAAAACCTTTAAGTAGTTTTGATGCCATAAATCAAATCTTAATTAAATATTGTTTATTAATCAATTAATCAATAATATATTAATGTGAAGATTATTTATGTAGGAAGCCCAGAGTTATTTGGAACTGGTGCAAGCAGTATTCATGTTGCAAAAATGTCAGAGGCTTTTGCAATAAATGGTCATGATGTTCACTTAATTATTCCTATAAATAATGAGAGTATAGATGATTTTTATTATTATTATGATGTAGAACCAATATTTAATATAATACCGACATTAGGCGTAAAAAGAGGTTGGTTAAGACATTTTATCCATGGAGTGGCCTCATTGTTTAAATTGAAAGATGAATATGATTTTATAGTTACAAGAAACATCACATTTGCATATATTGGATCGTTTTTTTTGCGAAATATAATTATTGATATTCACCATCCACCAGTAAATTTTATATCAAAACTTGCCTATAAGAGATTTGAAAAATCATCGAATATTAAAAAAATTTCATTTAATTCAGAAGGTACTTATGAAGAAACAAAAAAAATTTTAAAAAAACTGGATAAGTATGTCATCTGCCATAATGGAGTTGATATTAAATCTTTTAAGGTCGACTATGATGTTGATTTGATAAAGAAGGATTTGAATATTGATGTAAATAAAAAAGTAGTAACCTATGTGGGGAATATCTATAAGGGAAGGGGGATTGATAAGATTATTAAGTTATCACAGGAAATGAAAGATGTTTTTTTTCTTATAGTTGGAGGAGATGAGTCTGAAGTTTTAGACTATAAAGCAGATATTGTTAATAAAAATAAAAATATTTTATTTACAGGCCATATTCTTCATAGATTTATTCCCAAGATGTATTCTATTTCTGATATATTGATAATTCCTTATGATGACAATTTTACAATTAAAGGTGATATTGACGCATCAGGATTTTCATCACCAATTAAAATTTTTGAACACCTTGCTTCTGGCAAGCCAATAGTTGCATCTGATTTAAAATCAATTAATAGGATATTAACTAACGAAATTGATTCTATTTTAGTCGATCCTAATTCTATTACATCTTATAAGAATGCGATTTTAAGTTTAATAAACAATGAGGATATATATAAAAGTATTAGTTCAAATGCATTGAATAAAGCAAATACTCAGAGCTGGCAAAGAAGAGCAAGCAATATAATTAATAAATAGAGCTTGATGTAAGCAATGTCTCTGCAAGTTCGTCGATGCTAATTGCGGCAAGTGTAATTAGTTGAATCGTACCCCTAGCTCCCAGTTCTATAGAAACTCTTGAAATTGTTTCGTTATCAGGCGCTTCGAGAATATTAACAAAATCATATTCACCTAGAACTGCATACTGTTCAAGAACTTTAGCTCCCATCTTTTCAATCTCAATATTTACCTCTTTTATTCTTTCTGGGCGCATTTTCACAGTTTTTCGCCCTTCATCAGTTAATCTACTTAACATAATAAATATTTCCATTAAATTTCATCCATGATAAGTTTTTCTATTTCGGCTTTCGGAATGGCTCCAATAATTTGATTTTTTAATTCACCCTTATTAAATATAAGCAAAGTAGGGATACTCTTGATACCAAAATCTACAGCATACTTTTGGTTGTCATCTACATTTACTTTAACGATTTTTATTTTATCCCCTTGTTCATCTGATATTTGTTCTAATATAGGGGCAATTGCTTTACATGGCCCACACCATGGTGCCCAAAAATCAACTAGAACAGGAATCTCAGCTTTAAGTACTTCAGATTCAAAATTGGAATCGTCAGTCTCTATAATATTACTCATGATAAACTCCTTTTAATATATTTTAATTGAAAAAATAAATTATCAAAACTACTTAATTAAGTTAAAATTATTCTATCACTTCTCAGGAGTAATTATGTCTAAAAATAATTTTAGAACAGAATCAGATTCAATGGGACAAATGAAAGTTCCTAAAAACTCATTATATGCTGCGCAAACTGCAAGGGCTATTCAAAATTTTCCAATCAGTGATTTAAGGTTCAAGAGGCCATTCATTGAGGCGTTGGGAGTGATTAAGTTCTGTTCTGCCAAAGTAAATGGTGAATTAAATCTTTTACCACAATCTATATCAAAAAGTATCATGAAAGCTTCTCAGGAAATAATTGATGGTAAGCATGATAATGAATTTGTTGTTGATATATTTCAAACTGGATCAGGAACTTCATCAAATATGAATGCCAACGAAGTTATAGCTTCTTTGGCCAATAAGTTTCATACCGGAAAACAAAAGATTCATCCAAATGATCATGTAAATTTGTGTCAATCGAGTAACGATGTGATTCCAACAGCTATGCATATCTCGACCTATAAGCTGACAAAAAATAGATTGATTCCAAGCCTTAAAATATTAAAAAAAGAGTTCGATATCAAAGAAAAAAAATTTAAAAATATTTATAAAATTGGTCGAACTCACCTACAAGACGCTACTCCAATGACACTTGGACAAGAGTTTGGTGGTTTCTCCCAAATGATTGATAACTCACTTGAGTATATAAATCTCTCATTGTCTTCCTTAAAATTTTTATCCCAAGGGGGAACTGCTGTTGGCACAGGAATTAATTCTCACCCAAAATTTGCAAAAAAAATCTCACAACAAATTTCAAATAAAGTTGGATTTAAATTTTACGAAACTAAGAATCATTTTGAATCGCAATCCTCAAAAGATGCAATTGTTAATTTAAGCGGTACTTTAAAAACATGTTCAACATCACTAATGAAAATCGCTAATGATATTAGATGGCTGGGTAGCGGTCCCAGATGTGGATTTGGTGAAATTATATTACCCTCTATACAACCCGGATCCTCTATTATGCCTGGTAAAGTGAATCCAGTTTTAGCAGAAGCTTTGACACAGGTTTGTGCTCAAGTTATAGGAAATGATTTAACAATAACAATTGCAGGTCAATCTGGTAATTTTCAGCTAAATGTTATGATGCCTGTCATGGCCCATAACATTATGGAATCCATTGAGATACTGTCCACTTCAACTAAAGCTTTTGCACTTGATTGTATTAAGGGAATAAAAGCAGACAAGCAGAAATGTGAAAATTACATTGATGATAGCCTTGCAATGTGTACCAGTCTTGCTCCAATCATAGGCTATAACAAAGCTGCTGACATAGCAAAAAAAGCTTATGCATCTGGAAAAACCGTAAGGCAAATTGTGAATGAAGATCAAATATTGACTAAGGATAAGTCTGATAAGATTTTAGATCCTAAGACAATGGTGAAGCCAAGTTTATGAAAAACAGATTACTTACAAAAGTTTCAAATATTGATGACATATCTGTAAGCGTCGAATATTTTAAAGATAAGTATTATCCAGATATCCTTAAAGAGGTTGATTTATTAGAAAACTTGGTGGAACAAATCAAAGAAGAACCCAGAATTTTATATGATGAAAATTATGTTAAAGGCTGGAAAGATGAGTTAACCATCGAGAGAGAATCACTTGTTAAGATTGTAATCAATCTGTTGCAATCAGTTCTAAATGAGCTTGATTCAGCTCACACTTTGCTATCATCAAAGAAAAACTTCGATAGATGGTCTGAGGCTAAAAATTGGCTTAAAGCTATATTTGAAGCTGCATCATCTGGATCCTTATCAAAACTTGTCTATTATGGCCCAGATGCTGATAAATCGCCAACCGATAAAAGGCTTTTAGCAGAATTCAATTCATTAAAAAATAAAATTCAAAAATTCTTAAATAAATACTATCCCTTTTTTTTAGATACTAATAAAAAAAGCACCAAAGGTGCAATTATGCTATCAGATCATATTAATACTTTATTAATTGATGAGGCACTATGTAACTTTGCACAGATATATCAAAAATCGCTAGCTCCTTATTCAGGAGTTATTGCATCAAAATTATTTCATGAAGTAAATTCAATAGATAAAATTGTAATGCATATTTTAGCCAATAAATACAGAACTACATATCAATCAATATCAATGAGAATGAAGCTAATATAATTTTTTTTAAAAAATTTCATGTTAATATCAATAAATAATGCCTAAGATCAAAGATGACCCTTGGATTGATTCAGAAATCATATCTGATCATTTCTTTAAAGAAATTAAAAGTTTTATTGAACAAGTTCATGAAGGAAAAACTGGAATTATTTCGTGGTTATTTTTTTGTAAATACTTTAGAGATTTCCAGTTAACTGGAAAGCCCTTGCATCTCGCATTAGCAATAAAAGAGCAGCCATGTGTTTTAGACCACCCTACTGTGAGATATCAGATTATAGCTTGGACTCTGCAGTCCAAATATCCTTACCCAGAGGATAAAATAAATATTCAGCAATTTGCAGAGGGATTAGCTGCAAATATTCCAAAAAAAAGAAAACGAAAGTTGCCTTTTAGCAATGAGCATGTGGTTGGTACTTATAAATATATATATAAAATGCTCTCTGAGGTAAAAAAAGATCTTAAACCTAAAGATAATCGTGAAAGGAATTTTGCTTTGAGGACATTGTTTAATCCTTCAAAAGCAAAAATTATCCCACTAGAAAGTAAAATTAATGAATGGTGTAAAATTACTAAATTGAAGGAGTTGGCTTTAACGATAACCCAATATTTTTTAAGTTATAAATGGAGTTTAGAATATAAGAATGATTTTGTTAAAGATAAAGATAAATTACTAATTCCTCCCAAATTGATTCCTAAAAAATGGATTGAAAAAAAAGTTTATGAAAAGTAAATTATTTTAATTGTTTAAATTACTTTCATTTCTTTGATTAGAAAACTCAATTTTTGACCATCTCTCTATAAGAAAATTAAAAATGGTTTTAGCATCAGAAAAAGAATTTTTTTTAACTAAATTAATTATATCATTCATTATTCTTACTGAATCCTCTTTATCTAAACTATTTTGAGGAAAATTAGCTAAAAGATCCCCATAATTTAGAATCAATATTCCATCAGAATTAAATGTCTTTAACCATTTATTAGTCTCAAGAACGTCTAAAATTAAATTATTAAAATTAATTTTAAATTCAGTCTCAACATCTAAATTAGAATCTTGTATCTTATTAATTCTTGAAATTTCATGTAAACATGTGGAAATGGAACTCGAATAATGTATTGCCCCAAATCCCCAATGGGTTTTGAAAACTTTTTTTTGATCTTCATTAAATAATAAAAACCAGTGAAGTGGTATTATATTGTCCACAAGATATGAATAACTTTGTTTATTTTCATTCAATTCAGATGGGCATATATAATAATCATCACTTTCCTTAATGAATAAACATTGTTTTAAATCTTTTCTATCAACTTGAAGATGATCAGCAAGAGTATTTTCAAAAGTCTCATATTCATTTCCAAACCAAATTCCATATGGAGATGTAGGTCCTCCCCAATAGTTTTCATAAAAAGATGTATATTCCTTCCAGTAATTGTAATCCTTATTAGCTGAGGTTAATTTTTCGTAAACTTGCAAATAGCATGATGGCATTATTTGATTTTCCTATATTTATTATTATAATTCAATGTGTTCTATGAAAAAATTATATTTCTTATTTACTTTTCTTTTACTATCATTTGCTTTTCCTGCCTTAGCCAGCGACCCAGTTTTTTATGAAACCCTTCCTCTTTGGGCAAAAATGATAATTGCCGGTGTTGCTTTCGCTATCCCTACAAAAATTATATTTGCGCATATTGGGCTATTTGAATTTTTAGACTCTGATTCATTTCCTAAGCCACCAAAATTATCAAAAGATCAATCTGAATTATTAGCTGCTTCAATTGTTGGGCTGGTCTTTGGATCTTTTATGACCGTAATTTTTATATTAGCGACTTAAATATCTCAAATTATTGTTAATTTTTATTTTTTTTGTGTTATAGTAGCCGTAAATGTCAATTAAAGTTGATCAGATTATTAGATCGGATAGAAAAACATTAGAAGTTCAGATTTCTATTGAAGGTCATATCATAGTTAGAGCACCTATGAATGAAAGTATCGAGTCTATTGAGAGTTATCTCGATGAAAAAAAATTCTTTTTACTTAGAACACAGCAAATTGCACGTGCAAAATATATGAATGATCTTCATAAAAAATATGAAGAGGGAGAGAAGTTTTTATATTTAGGTAAGGAGAGACCTTTAAAAATTGTTGATAATAAATCAATTCCACTAAAGTATGAAGATGGAATTTTTTATTTATCAAAAGCTTTTATTAAGATTGCAAATAAAGTTTTTATTGATTGGTATAAGGATCATGCACGTGATTATTTATTAAAATTAACAACTAGGTTTTCTAATCTTTATAATATTAATTTTAAAAAAATTATTATTACTAATGCTTATTCTCAATGGGGTTCATGTAGTGAAAATGGAACTTTAAACTTCACTTGGAGGTCTATCCTGATACCACATGAGGTCATTTCGTATCTCGTTGTTCATGAATTAGCACACATAGTTCATCATAATCATTCTGATGATTTTTGGACTCAAGTAGAAATTATGATGCCAGAATATATAAAATATGAGAATTGGCTAAAAAAGAATGACCACATATGTTCAATGTTTAAAAATGAAATAGGTACTATTAATTCAAAATCTAATGAAAATCAATCAGAGAAAAGTTTTACAAATGACCAACTTGAATTTAAACTTTAAAAAAATTTATAACAAATCGAGAAAATTAATAAATAGAATCTTTCTATTTATTCTTGCAATGCCAATGGGAATACCACTTCTTTTACCATTTTTCTTAATTTATGCAATATATCTTAGCGTATCTCTTGAGGGTAGAAATAAGCTTAAGAATTATTATTTAATATTTATGTATTCCATGAAATTAATCAAAACTAGAGATGGTAGAAAGGAATTATGGCTCAATATTAAAAAGTTTTGGAATGGTAAAACCGATTAAATGTCTACAATTTTAAATAGGTAATACATAAGAACCAAAAAAACACTAATAAATAAGAAAGAAAAAAATTTTTTATCCATATTACTATTATAATTAAAATATCTTTTTTGTTTGATTTAAATTAAATCCCAGTAATAATTAACTCATGCAAGGTATTGATTTTAAAGAAAAAAAAGCTGAAGAAACTATAATAGAGTCCATATTTCCTGATGGTCTCCTTAAAAAGAAGTTATTTAGACCTCAAATTAAAGGTAATGTTCAATTAACAAGTGAAAAGGGTGAGGGTTATCATAGCCATAATCCTTTTAAATTAGTTGCCTATGATTGCTTAGAAGAATATTTGGAAACAAAAGATCCTAATAAACTTATTGAAGCAATAATGCATGATTACACTCTAATGCATGGAAACGTTATAGAGGATGCAGAATCATGGGATCCTGAATCCATGGTTGGCGATGAGATACTTGATTTAACTATCCTTAATATGGCTCATATTGGAACTTATAATGAGTTGCTTGATAATGTTACACCGCCTACAGTTGTTTGGTCTACTATTAACTACTGGCGTTCTTTCTTAACCTTTAAAAGAAACTCTTTCTTTGCTAGCGATGCACAAAAATATTTAGAACAGTGTTTTTTGAGAATTGGAGGTGCTTTGATACCTTCAATAATTCCTGTAGCAGATGGTGCATTTACTGAAGAAGAAAGAAAATACCGTGAAATGAAAAGTGCTTAATGGCATGCTATTCCAAATTTTTTTAGTCTCCAATAATTGTATGGTAATGGTGCTATAAATCCTGCAAGTAATACTGGAATTAGTGTTTCAAGATTTACCACAGCTTTACCATTTAGCATAAAGTCGACAGAGTTCATAGCCACTTCCATGCCAATCATACTTATCAGACTCATACCTAAAGCAATTTTTAAAGCATCCTTAAAATTAAAATCTTTAAGCAAAATAAAAGTCTCTAATATTATACTTGTAATTAATCCCATAATTATTGCTAGCCCCATAACTGTTAATACTGAATAAGAATGATCAATATTTTGAAAATAAATAATTGTCCCCAAGTCTCCTATTGAACAACCTACTAAGCACCATAATGTATTTATTGAAGACCTTTTCCAAGTATGTTTACAAGTCCACATTTTATTTCCTTATTAAATAAATAATTAAAAGAATCATTACAACACATGTGATTGAAAAATAATAAAATATAGTATCTTGTATCATAACAATAGTTATAATACATTATAAATATTATGAGTCGAGAACCATTAGGAACATCTTCAGTCTCTGTTATTGGGAGGACAATGATCAATGAAAATGATGCTGAGAGTTATATGAAAAAATATCAATATTATGATCGTGATGATATGTTTCCGAAAAATATTAGGACAATGGAAATTAAAGAGTGGCAAGAATTTGCTAGAAAAAATCCTTACCTTGCCAAATTTTTTAACAAAAAATTGCCCGGATATTTTTTATTAGCTTTAGAAACATGGAATTCTCAAGTTTCATATGAGGTATGTAATCCACTGGTTGAAAATATTTTTTCAGACGTTATAAGTTTTTGGAGAAACATGATAATAAATGATGAGGAGAAATCTGAGATAGCCAAATCTCTTTTAGGTAGTGTCGGTGTAGCACTCGGTTCTGCACCAGGAGAATAATATGAATATAATTAGATTCGTCCTAGGACGCATAATATTGTTTTTGGATTGGATGACATCCCCAAAACCAATTCCAATAAGTCGCGAAAGAATAGAGTTTATTCAAGAAAAAGTTAAAGATATGGAGATTTATGAGTTCAAGGCTTGTCCTTTTTGTGTAAAAGTTAGAAGATTTATGAAAAAAAATAATATTTCTATTAAAACAAAAGATGCTCGAAGAAATCAAGATTTTGCTAATGAATTAATTAAAGGCGGGGGCAAATTACAGGTTCCTTGTTTAAAAATTGGTGGTGGTGAAATCACATGGATGTATGAATCCAAGGATATAATTATTTTTTTAAATTCTTATCTGGAGCTTAATAATGGAAAATAATGATGATTTAAAAAAGAAATTAACACCTATGGAATATCATGTAACCCAAGAGGCTGGAACTGAAGCACCTTTTTCAGGTGCTTTACATGATTGTAAATTAGAGGGCACTTATAAATGTGTTTGTTGTGATGTTAATCTATTTGATTCAAATTCTAAGTTTGAATCTGGAACAGGCTGGCCAAGCTTCTTTGATTGTTTGGACAAAGATGTGATCGATTTAAAAGAGGATACTTCAAATATGATGATTAGGGTTGAAGTATCATGTAAAAAATGTGGAGCGCATCTTGGTCATGTTTTTCCTGATGGTCCTGAGCCAACTGGTTTAAGATATTGTATAAATTCTGCATCCTTAAAATTTAAAAAAATATAATCAATCTACTCATTATTAAATTAATGTTAATATTATCTGTATGACAATAATGGGCATAGTTATACCGTCTCAAGTTGAAAAAAAAGAGCTTGATAAAAATGCAAAAAAAATAAAAAGAAAAAAAGGTGAGTATGCTCAGCAAAGACTTTTTTTTAAACCAAGAACAAATCTAGATGGCAGAAAAAGGTACAAGTGGGGAACAAATAAAGATGTCTACCCATCAAATGTTGCAAACCCACTAACTTGTAAAGTGCCATCATTTGTTGATTTTGTGGAAACTAAAGAAACAAGATTTTTTTTTTATATGTTGGAGGATTGGGATTTTAATAAAAATACTAGCCCAGTAGAGGAGGAGCTTTCATGTAGAGCATTACTTCATTGGAGGCTTAGAATATTTACAGGATTAGTCAATGAAGATGAAAAAAAAATAATTAAATTTTATTTAAAAACTGCTAGTAAAATAATTGATGACACTATGCCTAGAAAAAATTTCTGGCCATATAAAGATGGGCTGGTTCATGTATACGGCCAAAAAAAGGATTTGACTTATAAAAATAGAAATAAATTTGCAGACCATATAACTTTTAATGAAGAACAACCCTTCATTTTCTATAATTATTTTAATGAAATCAAGAATAAGCTTTCTCAATATGAAAGAGAAATCTCGAGAGAATCAAATCTAAAGAAAAAAGAAGCTTACTGGACAAGGACATTCCAAGTTATCTTTGAAAAGAGTGATTTGCCTGATAAGATTTTTTTTAAGACTAGATTTAACTATCAAAATATAGACTTAGTAACTGCATCTTACTTATCATGGAAACATAATAGTATTATTTCACATAAAAAAGAGCCCAAAAGAGGATTGGTGTCGGATTGGAAGCTTATCTATTCATTGTATAAAGAGTTAGATGCTTTGCGTATAAAATCACCAAACCTTTTCTCAGAGAATAAAATAATGGTAACAAGTTTATAATATGACTGTTTTTAGATTATATAATGGTTCAATAATGAAAGAGGAGCTTGAAAATTATCATAAAAAAGAACATGCTAAGCGTTATGGAACAAATGCAAATTATAAAAAGAGCTCTTTTAATTTAGGGTGGAGAGTTCAGCCGATAACTTCCATTAAAGGCAGAAGGAATTATAAATGGGGCCGTAAAATATCAATTCACCCAAATAATTTGGCTAATCCTTTCACAAGGCGAGTTCCATCATTAATAGATTTCTTACAGACTAAGGAGCCAAGATATTTATTTTATACATTAGAGGATTGGGAAATTGATAAAACTAAAGAACTGACTGTAGAGTCTGATTTAATTATTAAAGCGGCCCTATACTGGAGGCTAATGATCTTTACAAATAATTTAAATGAAAAAGAAAAGAAAATAGCAAAACATTTTTTAAAAACAATATCAAATATTTCACATAATAAATTAAAAAAACAAAATTATTGGCTTTACAAAGATGGTCTTATGCATATTTATGACAATAATAATTTTACGCTGAAAGAAAATATTTTTAATAAGACTTTGTATTATGAATTTTATATAAATTTTAAAGAAAATTTAAAAATTTATTTTAGAGAGTCAGACGCTATTGTGGATATTGATTCAAAAAAACAATATTGGATAAAAGTTTATAAGACATTTAGCAAAAATAAAATAAATAAATTTAAAAAATCATTAAGTTTTATCAATTTTGAAAGTAAAGATGATATTATAATACTTTTCTTATATTTAAATCATATTTGTTTGAAGCCTGATAAATCAGAACCAATACATAGTGAGATTGATTATGAGGTTTTTAGATATTTTACAAAAAAATATTTAGATAATAACTCTTTTAATGAGAATCTAATTGAAAATGTATCTGTGACCTTGACTAGTTAAATTTAAATTCTGTAATATTTATTGTATGTTTTTATATGGCCCTAACGTATTTGTTTGTAGCTATAGGAGGATCATTAGGAGCTTTAACTAGATTTATAATAAATAATCTAGTATCGGTTGAGCTTGCCGATAAACCTTATCTCTCTACTATAATAGTAAATGTAATGGGATCTATATTATTAGGTTTTTTCTATTATGTATCTTATAGTTTGGAGTTGAAACCAAATATCAGGGAATTTTTTGTTGTTGGCTATCTTGGATCCTTAACAACTTTTTCTGCCTTTAGTTTTGAGTTTGTTAATATGCTAGATGAAAGAGATTTCATGAAGGCCTTTACATATCTTTCTCTAAATCTAATATTAGGATTTTTATCAATTTATTTATTTTTGAGATTGATTAAAGATTTTTAAGATAAATATTTTACAGCTTTATTTACACCCTCTAATGTTAATTCATACATTTTATTTTTAGTTAGGTGCCTTATGTAATCAATTGATTGAGAATAATCCCATTCTTCAGAATTAATAGGATTAAGCCAAGCTAGTTTATTAAAATGATTTAATAATATTCCAAAATAATATTCACCTGGTTTTTCATTATAATGTTCAATTGATCCATTAATATGTGTAACTTCATATATGCCCATAGATGCATCACCAACTATAATGATTTTATAATCCTGTGAATATTTATTAACAATTTCAAACAAATTTATTATCTCATTTCTTCTAGAATTATCTTTCCACACACCTTCATAAATAAAATTATGGAAATAAAAAAATTCTAAATTTTTAAATTCATATCTAGCTGCTGAAAATAGTTCTTCACACATATTTACATGAGGGTCCATAGACCCGCCAATATCGAAGAATATTAGAACTTTAATTTGATTTTGTTTTTCAGGCCTAGTTTTAATATCTATAAATCCTCCGTTATTTGCTGTCCTTTTTATAGTTTGGTCAAGATCAAGTTCTTCATTGCCTTCTACTCGTGCAAATTTTCTAAGTTTTCTTAAAGCAATTTTTATATTTCTAGTTCCTACTTCTACATTATCATCTAAATTTCTGTACTTTCTTTCATCCCAAACTTTAGCAGCAGAAAAATTTCTATTACCATCTTGCCCAACTCTGATACCAAAAGGATTTGATCCATATGCACCAAAAGGTGAAGTTCCACCTGTACCAATCCATTTATCACCGCCCTGATGTCTTTCCCTTTGTTCATTAAAAGTTTCCATAAATTTTTTCATTAATTCTTCTAGGTCTTTAAGCGATTTAATCTTATCGCGTTGCTCTTTTGATAGTGATTTTTCAAATTGCTTTCTAAGCCACTCCTCCGGAATTTCATTTTTTAAATATTCCAAATCAATACTTTCTATACCTTTAAAAAAAATGCCAAATGCTCTATCAAATTTATCAAAATACTTTTCATCTTTGACCATTATTGATCTACTTAAAAAATAAAAATCTTCTGTTGACCTATTTATTAAATTGGAATCTAAGGCTTTTATTAAATCCAAAAGCTCTTTAAGTGAAACATTTACCCCAGATTTTTTAACTGTATTGAAAAATTCAATTAGCATTTAATTTTCTCTTCTTAACATAAACCTTAATCTTTCAAGCATTTGGACATCTTGCTCATTTTTTAATAGTGCTCCATGTAAAGGAGGAATAGCTTTCGTTTGATCTCTTTCAAGAAGAATATCTCTAGGTATATCATCTGAGAGTAAAAGTTTAATCCAATCAATTAATTCAGACGTTGAAGGATATTTCTTGAGATTTGGAACTTCACGTAAATCAAAGAAAACACTTAATGCTTCTGATAGTAATTTTTTTTTAATTTTTGGAAAATGAACGTTCACAATTTCTTCCATCGTTTTTTTGCTGGGAAAATTTATATAATGAAAAATACATCTCCTTAAGAAAGCATCTGGTAATTCTTTTTCGTTATTAGAAGTTATGATAACAATTGGTCTATTTTTAGCTACGATATTTTCTTTTGTCTCATAAACATAAAATTCCATTCTGTCTAGTTCTTGTAATAAATCATTTGGAAATTCTATATCAGCCTTATCAATCTCATCGATTAATAATACGACTTTCTCTTTAGCCGCAAAAGCTTCCCATAGCTTGCCTTTTACAATATAGTTAGAAATTTCTTTAACTCTTGAATCTCCTAATTGTGAATCTCTTAGACGAGTTATAGCATCATATTCATATAATCCTTGTTGAGCTTTAGTTGTAGATTTAATATGCCACTTGATTATTTCAGTATTCAAAGACTTAGATATTTCTTCGGCTAAAAGAGTTTTTCCTGTCCCTGGTTCACCTTTTACTAACAAAGGTTTTTCTAGTGTTATCGCAGAATTTACCGCGAGTTCCAAATCAGGTGTTGTTACATAATCTTTTGTTGTTGTGAATTTTCTCATATAATTATTATAATTGTTAATCAAAAATTAAAAAACTATAAATAAAAAAAAGGTAGTATTAAGAAATGATTGATAAAGATATGAAATCGGTGAGACAAAAAAGAAAAAGCTCTGAAGCTAGATCAAGTTTAATGGTTTTTCCAAATGATACTAATGATTTTGGTACTATGTATGGGGGTAGATTAATCGAATTAATGGATATGGTTGGTGGAATTTGTGCACGAAGATATACTGGAACTAAAGCTGTTACTGCATCAATTGAAGATATGCAATTTTATAAACCTATAAATAAAGGAGATATTATTGAAATTACTTCTCATGTAATCTGGACTGGGACAAAATCTCTCATTGTTAAAACAAAAGTAACTAAAGAGGAGTATACTGAAGAAAAAACAGTCTGCTCTAGAGCTTTTTTCTGTTTCGTAGCTATTGATACAAAAGGTGTTCCTGTTGTTGTTCCAGAACTTATTATTGAGAGTCTTAATGATAAGAAGAATTATTCAATCGGTCAAGAAATAAGAAAAAGACAAAAACTAGAAGAGAAAAGGTTTCAAATAGAATTAAAAGAGAATTTATGATTAAATGAATAATTTTAATTTTATTTATTGGGATTTTTCCCCATATATCTATTATTCAGATTTTTTTCAAATCAGAATCTACTCTATATTATTTGGCCTTGGTATTTTGTATGTTTTTCTAAAAACAATAAAAGTATTGCCAGCCAAAAAAAATCAATTAGAAAGTTTTTTATTTAAAACTGTAATATTTACAATAATCTTCTCAAGAATCTTTCATTGTATTTTTTATCAATTTGACTATTATTCAAACAATTTAGTTGAAATTTTTCTTCCTATTAATTTTAATGAAATGACTTTCGTTGGATACCAAGGCTTATCAAGTCATGGGGGAATGTTCGGTCTATTATTATCTTTTATTTTTTTAGATAAAAAAGTTTTTGATATTAATGAAAAATTAAAAATTTTTGATATTCTAATCTTTCATTCTTTAATACTAATGTGCTTAATTAGAATTGGTAATCTCTTTAATTCAGAAATAGTTGGCAAAGAATGTTTTGAATTTTTCTGCTTTATTTTCCCACTTTATGATTTTATACCAAGATATCCTACACAATTATTTGAGGCAATAATTTATCTCTCCATATTTTTCATGTTCAAATTTCGTTATGAATCACTATTTAATAGATTAGCACCTGGTTTTATCTCAGCATTAATATTATTTTTATTATCATTATCAAGATTTTTTATTGAGTTTTTAAAGATCTCAAATACAAATATAGACATTGGTTTTTTAAATATTGCTCAAATATTGACTATCATGTCTGTAATTTTTGGTTTAATAATTTTTTTTAAAATTAAAACAAATTTGTTTAAATAAAATATTAAATAGATAATCTATTTAATATGAGTTCTGCAAAGTTTAATTTTAATAAAGAATTATTAGAAAGATTTATCAAAACAGCACAGCCTTATTTTTTCCCAGTATCTGTTAAGAATTCAAGGTTGAAGCTTTTAGGCCTAATTACTTTGGCTATACTCTCAGTTATATCCATAAGCCATTTCTTTTTAATTTTTCTAGGTTTTATTTTGGAAATATTGTTTCCATCCTTTATTAATGAATTAGCTCCACAATTTAAGGTTTATGTCCAAGGGTTAAAAAGTAATGCTCTTATTATTACTTCTTTGACTATATTATCTTTCTCTTCATATTATTTTTTTATTAATTTAAAAAATATTGGAAAAAACCTAAAACCTTGGATATTACTTTTCACAATTATTTTATTATTATTTTCAGTTACCGGACTAAATGTTGGACTTAGTTATATTTTTAGATTTCTAGATACTTCATTAAATACAAGGGAAGAAGGGATTTTTTGGGAATTCTTATGGGTTTATGGAATAGTCGTTTTATTCGCTGTTCCAATAATCGCTTTCTATAGATTTACAAGACTAAAATTTGGGAGATATTGGAGAGAGTGGTTGACTGATAATTTCATATCACGTTACTTTCAAAATAGGTGCTATTACCTTTTAGACTCTAATTCTGGTATTTCCGACATAGATAATCCAGACCAAAGAATTTCGGAAGATATAAAATATTTTACATCTGTCACTTTAGATTTTTTGATTGATACACTATATGCAATCCTAACAGTTGTTTCGTTTAGCGCAATTTTATGGTCAATATCTAAAACTTTAACTTTGGGGTTAGTAATCTATGTTTTTATAGGTACTTGGATTGCTATTTTGACTGGAAAGAGGATGATAAGAATTTATTATGATCAATTGAGGCTTGAAGCTGATTTTAGATATAGCATGGTCCATGTTCGAGATAATTCAGAATCAATTGCTTTTTATAGAGGTGAAAAAAAAGAAATAAAAAATATAATAAAAATATTTTCTAAAGCTTTACTTAATTTTGACTTGCTAATTATCTGGCAATCAATAATCGATTTATTTCAATTTATGTATTCAAATTTAATGAGATTTCCAGTATATATCTTAGTAGCACCATTATACTTTGCCAATGAAATTGATTTTGGAACCATAACCCAAGCCTGGATTGCTTTTTTCCAAGTATTTGGGGCATTGTCAATTGTAACAAACCAGATTGAGAATATATCTGCATTTTCTGCAAGCATTTTCAGGCTTGGAAATTTCGATAATGCTATGAGTGAAATTCCGTTGAATGAAAAAAATAATAAGAATAAAATAAATTATGAATTATCTGAAAAAATTTCATTAGAAAAATTATCATTAATGACTCCTGGTAGCACTAAATTTATTATAAATGAATTAAGCTTTGAACTTGAAGATAATAACTTATTAATTAAGGGACAAAGTGGTGTAGGTAAAAGCTCTTTATTAAGAGCAATTGCGGGCATATGGACTCTTGGAAAGGGAAGTGTTTTTAAGCCAGACTATTCTAAAATTATGTTTTTACCACAAAAACCTTATATGAACTTGGGTTCTTTAGAAGAACAGCTGAGTTATCCAAAGTCAAAAGGTGAATTTTCATATGAGGAAATTAATAATGCATTGAGTAAACTATCAATTGAACACTTGATTAGAGAGCATGGTTTAGATTCAGTTAAGGATTGGTCTAGAATATTATCGGTTGGTGAACAGCAAAGATTGGGATTTGTAAGAATATTATTAAATAAACCAACTATAGTTATTTTAGATGAATCCACTAGTGCTTTAGATGAATTGAATGAAGAAAATGCTTATAAACTTCTATTGGAAAATTCGATAAAATATATTAGTGTGGGACATAGACCGAATTTAACTAAATATCACCAAATCTCTTTAACATTATTTGAAAATGGCACACATAAAATTGAAAAAATTTAAAAAATATTTGACATAAATTATTAAATGGGTTTAAATAAAATCCTATGAAAGTTGTTAGCTCTATTGGTTCAATGAAAAAAAGGCATCCCGATTGCCAAGTTGTTAAACGTAGAGGAAGAATTTATGTTATATGTAAATCTGATCCCAGATTTAAAGTACGTCAGGGCTATAAGAAAAAAAGAAATAAGCTTTAATATATATTCCCCATAGGATTATAAATCAATTCATATATGCCATTACTTTCATCAATTATTATATGTTTGAACTCACCAGTTGGAAACTTCTCCTCAAGCCAACCACTAGCCTGTTCTAAGCTAGCTTCTTGAGCTTTAATATCGAAATTTAGTGGATCAATATTTGCAATAGAAATTGTTTTTTGTATTGCATTATCATATGATTCCGCATCGACTAAAAGTTCCTTTGTGAATTGTTTTGTAAACTTGTTAAATATCTCAACAAAGTATGGTGTATGCTTAATTGCCATAATATAAACTTATACTATATATTCATATTCGTAAAACTAGTCCTCGTAGTTAAAGGGATATAACAAGGGATTCCTAATCCCTAGTTTCGGGTTCGAATCCCGGCGAGGGCATAAACTTTAAATTTCTTGACATATTACATTTTAAAATAAAAAATATTTTTATGCTTAAATCTGAATTAGAAGAAAAAATATCAAAGATTTTTAAATTTGAGAATGAGACATCTCAAAAAATTGTTGATACTCTTATTGATTATATGTCATCAGCTATATCTAATAATGATAGAATTGAGATAAGAGGATTTGGTAGTTTTTTTAAAAAAAAATACAGAGCTTATACTGGTAGAAATCCTAAAACGGGGGACCAAGTAGATGTTCCAGAAAAAGTTCTACCTTTATTTAGACCAAGTAAAGAACTGTTGAGCAAACTTAACGATTCAAAAAATGATTAATATTGAATTAAAAATATATCCTAATGAATTATTAAGAAAAGTTTCTAAGGAAGTTAAAGACATAGATCAAAAATTATCAAAAATTTATGATGAAATGTGTATTTTAATGAACAATGAAAAAGGTATTGGTTTAGCAGCACCCCAGATTGGTATAAATGAAAGATTTTTTATATCTAAGGATTTTTCGAATGATTCTGATCAAACTATTATTTTCATTAATCCAGAGATAATTGAAGCAGATGATATTGTTGAGTCAAAGGAAGGATGCTTAAGCATTCCCGGTCATTATGATTATGTCAAAAGAAATAACAGAATATTAGTATCTTATTTCGATTTATCTGGGAAGAATGAAAAAAAAGAATTTTCAGATATGCAGTCTATTGTTTTTCAGCATGAGCTTGACCATTTGGATGGCATTCTTTTTCCTGATAGACTTCCAAAAATAAGAAAAGATATTTTTTTCAAAAAAATTGATAAGGAATTTAAAAAATAAATTATTTATTTGGGCTTAATTTTTTGGATAACTTATTTTTAATTTTTATTGCCTCATTAGACAATTTTGAATTATCGGATCCTAACAAGAAGCGCTCAAGTCCACCAAGTTTATTTAATGTTCTCATTGTGCTGGCTGCAATTTTGACTTTAAATTTTTCGCCTAAAGTAGTGCTATTTAATGTCACAGAATGAATATTAATGTTAAATCTTCTTTTAGTTTTATTATTAGCATGACTCACATTATTTCCAGTCATGAATCTTTTACCTGTTAAAAAACAAACTTTTGACATAATTAACTCCAATTTAAAGTACTTATACTACCTAGATAATCTTGCCAAAACAATTTTTTTATATCTTTTTAAATTAATTTAAATAAAATGTAATTAATGACAAATTTATTAAAACCCAAAATAAGCCCTTTTATTGTGATGGAAATTCTTGAAGAAGCGCAAAAACTAGAGAGAATGGGAAAAAAAATTATTCATCTTGAAATAGGCGAACCTACCGAAGAGGTTGATGAAAAAATAGTCAAAAATGGATTGAAAGCTTTAAATGAGAAAAAATATAAATATTCTAGTAGCCTTGGTATCCCCGAATTAAGAAAATTAATATCGGATGATTACAAAATGAATTTTAATTTAAATATTGAACCTGAAAGGATAATTGTAACCAGTGGAAGCTCTGCAGCAATTCTACTAGCAATCCTGTCATCTACTAACATGAATGAAGAAATAATCATTATTGATCCACATTATCCTTGTTATCCACAAATTGTAAAAATTCTAGGAAGAGATATCAAGATTTTTAAAACATATGAAATGGAGAATTATCAAATTGATATTAATAAGTTAAAAAAAATAATATCAAAGAAAACGAAAGCTTTAATAGTAAATTCACCCGCTAACCCAACAGGAGTATCTCAATCAGATTCTATATTAAAAAAACTAAGTAAGCTAAATATTCAAATCATTAGTGATGAGATATATCAGGGGCTTAGTATTGATTACCCACTTAATACTATACTTAAACATGATTTAACTAATTCGATTGTAGTTAATGGTTTTTCAAAATATTATTCTATGACAGGCTGGAGGCTTGGATATATTATAATGCCAAAAAAACTAATTAGATATGCTCAAAAATTACAGCAAAATATGTTTATTTGTGCACCAACTATATCTCAGCATGCCGCTACAGGTTGTTATAAAATATCAAAAAAGAATAAAGACTTTCTAATTAAAAAATATAAAAAAAATAGAGATTTTTTAATAAAAGAATTGAGGAAAATGAATATTGATATTAATTATAAGCCTGACTCAGCCTTTTATATTTTTTGTGATATGAGTAATTATACAAAAAATTCTTTAAATTTATGTAAAGATATATTAGATAAAGTCGGTCTGGCACTAGCCCCTGGCATTGATTTTGGCAAGGATTACAAAAAATTTATTAGGATTTCTTATGCGTCAACATTTTCAGATATTGAAGAAGGGATGGTGCTTCTCCATAGTTATTTAAAAAAATATATAAAATAGATTTTCTATGGTTTAATCTTTATATATGGATAGGAATAAATTAGTTTTTGCCAATTGGAAAATGAATTTAGATATTAATTCTAGCACTAAACTAATAAGAGAAATTTTATCTAGAAATCTTAATTATAATAATATTGAAGTTGTTATCGCACCTCCATTCGTTTACTTATCAGATATAAATAGTTTGCTCAAAAATTCTCAATTAAGATTATCGTCACAAAATGTTTTTTATAATGATAATGGCGCATTTACAGGTGAGATTTCGCATGAGATGTTAAAAGATTTAGGATGTGAGTGGGTTATGATAGGTCACTCTGAGAGGAGGATTCACCTTTTTGAGACTAATGAGATGATAAATAAAAAAATTATTTTTAGTTGTAAAAAAAACTTTAATGTAATTTTCTGTATTGGCGAGTCATTTGAAGAAAGACAAGGAGGAAAAACTCTTGACATAATTAAAAATCAACTTAACGAATCTTTAAAAAATATTGAAAATAAATATTTGCACAAAATTGTTATTGGCTACGAACCTATCTGGGCAATTGGCTCAGGATCCATACCGGATTTAAAAGATATTCAAGAGACTCATAACTTTATAAATCATCATCTTAATGAGATTTATCCTAATTGTGATAATTTACCCAGAATTGTATATGGCGGAAGTGTAGATAATTCTAATATAGATTCTATAATGTCCTTAAAAAATGTCGATGGTGTTTTAGTGGGAAGTGCCAGTCTAGATTGTAAAAAATTTTGTGATATTGTATTAAGTGTTGGAAAGCAATATGATTGATACTATTAAAGAAAGTCTTATAATTTTTCATGCAGGTGTTTCAATTCTGTTAGTTTTATGTGTTCTTTTTCAGCCTTCAAAAACTGATGACCTTGGCTCAATGTTTGGTGGATCCTCAGAATCTGTTTTTGGTGCAGATTCATCTTCTTTTTTGAGAAAATTAACAATTTGGTTAGGAGTTATTTTTTTTGTAACTAGCTTAACCCTGGGCTTTATATATTTAAAATATGATAAAAAAACCGTAATTGAAGAGAAAGTAAGATCTATTGAGAAGCAAGAAGAAGTATCTGACATAGATTAAATTTTCCTAACATGACTTCCTAGACCGCTCATGTCCAGATGTTGATATTGGCATTCGATTAGTTAACATAAAAAAAAGAGAGTAGGAGGTGACTAAAATGCCATATGTAATTGCTGAACCATGTGTTGATGTAAAAGATAAATCATGTGTTGAAGCCTGTCCTGTCGACTGTATATATGAAATTGATGACCAATTAGTTATTAATCCTGAAGAGTGCATAGATTGTGGTGCATGTGTAGATCCTTGTCCCGTTAATGCAATCTCGCACGAGGATGAATTGCCAGATAAATGGTCTTCTTTCATTGAAAAGGCTGCAAGCGTAAGTTATGAAGACTTAAATCCAGCTCAAAGAAAAGGATAAACTAGTGGATATATGCAATCTTAATGAAGAACTAGTTATGGTTTTTCATGACAGTTTGGATAGGCTAGAATATAATTCTGAATATGAATTATTTATCAAACTCATTTTATCCCCTAGAGCTAATGAAAATAAAGTTAATCAAATAGGAAATTTGCTAATTGGTAAATTTCCTAATATCTATAAATTAAAAAATGCGAATCTTTTTACAGTCAAAAAAATAGTAAAGCCTATAGGGTATTACAATCAAAAGTCCTTACGATTAAAAAAAGCATGTGATTTTATTATCGGTCAATTTAGAGGACAGATTCCTAAAAAATATGAAGACTTAATTCAAATACCCGGATTTGGTGATAAATGCGCAAAAAAATACTTGAGTTTAATAAATGAAGATGACTATATAATAATTGATGCACATTTAATTAGAGTTTTAACAAGATTAGAACTAATTTCACCAAATTTTTCACATACTCAGATAGAAAATTTCATAAAATCTAATTTAAAAAATTCTAATTATACTGATTTTTCAAACCTTTTAAATTTATTTGGAAAAAAGTTTTGTAAATCAAGAAAGCCTGAATGTACAAAATGTCCTTTTAAAAATTTTTGTAATTTTATTAACTAATTGCATAATATTTAAAATGAATATATGTGTAATTGGTACTGGCTATGTTGGTTTAGTTACAGGGTCTTGCTTATCTGATAGTGGTAATAACGTCACTTGCTTGGATATTGATTTTGAAAAAATAAATTCCTTAAAAGAGGGAAAAGTAGGAATATATGAACCAGGATTAGAAAATATAGTATCAAGAAATTATAAAGCCAAAAGACTAAAATTTACAACCGATTACAAAGAGGCAATACAGGGATCAACAATTATCTTCTTGGCTGTTTCTACTCCCCCAAAAATTGATGGATCAGCCAACCTTGAGTATATTAAAAATGCATCTAAAGAATTAGCAAAGCATATAAATGATTATAAAGTTATCGTAACAAAAAGCACTGTTCCTGTAGGAACTACACATCTCATTAAGAAAATAATTTCGGGAATTACTGATGTTGATTTTGATGTTGCCTCTAATCCTGAATTCCTAAAGGAGGGATCCGCAGTAAATGATTTTATGTTTCCGGATAGAATAGTTGTTGGAGTTGAGTCAAAAAAATCTGAACAAATTTTAAGAGATTTATATGAGCCTTTTATGAGGAAAGAGGATAGGATTGTATTTGTAGATATCAAGTCTTCAGAGGTATCGAAATATGCTTCAAATTCAATGCTTGCCACAAGAATATCATTTATGAATGAGATAGCGAATTTATGCGAAGAAGTTGGAGCTGATATTGGCAACGTCAGAAAAATTATGTCCAGAGACAAGAGAATAGGTAAAGAATTCCTGTATCCTGGACTAGGATATGGTGGGTCATGCTTCCCTAAAGATATAAAAGCATTAATTGAGGTTGGTAAAACTAATAACATAAATATGGACTTATGTTCTTCTGTTGATAAAGTCAATATTGATCAAAGGGAGATCTTTTTCAATAAAATTAAAACTTATTTTAAGTCCTTGAAAGGTTTGAATTTTGCAATCTGGGGTTTATCATTCAAGCCAAATACAGATGATATTAGAGAAGCTCCTTCAATTGATATAGTAAAAAATTTACTTGATAATGATGCTAAAGTTTCCGTAAACGATCCCGCCGCACTAAATAATTTTAAGAATTTATTTGGCGATAAAATCCAATATTTTGAAAATAACTTTGATGCTTTAAATGATGCAAATTGTTTAATAATTAATACAGAATGGAGCATTTATCGACAGCCTGATTTTAATACCATAAAAGAAAGAATGAAAGATAAGGTAATATTTGATGGAAGAAATTTATATAATCCAAAGAAGCTTAAAAGTTTAGGTTTTTATTATTCGAATGTAGGCTATTCCCCAAAAGATGAATAAAGAATTAAATTATAGCCATGATATTTCTACTCTTAATGGAGTAGGGCCAAAGATAAAAAATACTTTGAACTCTATTGGTTTGAATGATCTTTCAGATTTAATTTTTTATTTTCCTCGCAAATATAATGATTACAGAAGTCTAAAGAAAATATCTGACCTTCAAGATGGTGAAGAAGTTACTATAAAAGGAAAAATTTTATTTTCAGGTCTACTAAAATCAAGAAGAAAAATCTATGAAGTTGTTATTAACGATGGCTCAAGAAATTTTAAGATAACATGGTTCAACCCAATTTACGGATATTTGAAAGAAACATTCAAATTAGACTATTGGGTTGTAATTTCTGGTAAAGTTTCCCAAACGAAAAGTTCAAAAATTTTTCAATTGATTAATCCCAGCCCCGATAAGTATTTTGTATCAAATAATTCTGATAGTCTAAATAATTTTGCATCAATATATCCTATATATTCATTAACTAAAGGACTTACACAAAATAGATTAAAAAAAATAATATTCGAAGTAATTAATAATATTAGACTTGATGATTTTAATATTTTTTCAGATGATCTATGTAAAGACTATGATTTAATTAAAATTGATAATGCCTTAAAGCTTATACATGCTCCAGATAATTCTTTGCCTATTGTGAATATAGATTCTAAAGATTCAATATATAAATCATTACCGCACAAATCAATAATTTTTTATGAATTTTTATTGCTATGTCTTGGTTTAAAATTATCAGAGAATAAAAAAACAAAAAAATCACATAAGCAACATATTATAAAAGTTGAAAATTCTATGTATAAGAGGATTCTTAACAATTTACCCTTTTCTTTGACGGGATCCCAAAATAAAGTTTTAGATGAAATCATTAATGACATGATGCTCTCAAAACAGATGAATAGACTTCTGCAAGGTGATGTGGGAAGCGGAAAAACTATACTTGCGTTATTAGCGATGGCAATCAGTTATGATAATGGGTTTCAATCTTGTTTGATTGCTCCTACCGAAATATTAGCTGATCAACACTACTTATATCTAAAAGAATATATACCCAATCAAGAGTTAACTTTATTAAAATCTTCAATGAAAGCAAAAGAAAAAAAAACAATATTAGAATCAATCAAAAACGGCAAATCTAAATTTATAGTAGGTACTCACTCGCTATTTCAATCATCTGTCAATTACAAGGATTTAGGATTAATTGTTATTGATGAACAACATAGATTTGGAGTTGAGCAAAGAAAACTGATGATGGATAAAGGAGAGTCCTCTGACATATTGATAATGACTGCAACTCCAATACCTAGGACTTTGTCCTCCATATTATTAACAGATTATGATATTTCTGTAATCGATAAAATTGAACATAGAGATAGAGATGTTGAAACATCCATTATAAAAAAAAATCAGTTTTCTAAACTCATTGATTTCATTGATGATCAATTAAGTCAACATAGACAAGCATTTTTCTTATGTCCACTAATCAATAAATCTTCAAATGAGGATTTTGAAAATTTAATGGATTTAAAGTCCTTGCAGAATATACTAAAATCAACAAATCTAGGTAAATATAAATATGAAATTTTGCATGGAGATTTAAATACTGACGAAAAAGATCAAATAATGACTATGTTTAGATCAGGAGAACTTAATTTTATAATATCTACAACAGTTATAGAAGTTGGTGTGGATATTCCAAACGCTAATATAATGACAATTTTTAATCCAGAAAGATTTGGATTATCTCAACTTCATCAACTCAGAGGTAGAATTGGAAGAGGAAAGCACAAATCATATTGTTTTCTAATAAACGATGGTAATATAAATGAAATTTCATTGCATAGAATAGAATCCTTTACAAAAATATCAAATGGTTTTGAATTAGCTGAGAAAGACTTACTACTCAGAGGACCTGGTGCTTTTTACGGTGCGGGCAAAGAGCAATCTGGCAATGTATGGAATTTAAATTTTGCAAATATAAAAAGAGATATTGACATACTAAAAGAGGCTAAGCTGTGCTCAGATAAAATAGAAACCTATTCAATATACAAAGAAGATAAGCAAAAAATATTAAAGAATATTGAATTGATATGGGGAAAAACTATTAATCTTACAAAAATATTATAAACAGTTATAATTTTTTATGGCTGAAAATATATGTTCTGCAAGTTTTGGTGCTGGTTGTTTTTGGGGAGTTGAGAATAATTTTATGCAATTAGATGGAGTTTTAGAAACTTCAGTTGGTTATATGGGCGGAAAATTTAAAAATCCTACATATTTTGATGTCTGTTCCGGCATGACAGGTCATGCAGAAGTTGTGAACCTTAAATATAATTCTGAAAATTTATCTTTCAAAGAATTATGTTTATTCTTTTTTTCTTTACATGATCCTACAACACTTAATAAGCAAGGCCCAGATGTAGGAACACAATATAGATCTGTAATATTTATAAATAATGATGATGAAAAGAAAGTTGCTGAGAATGTAATTGTTGAGTTAAATAAGGAAAAATTTAATGGCTCTATTGTTACACAAATATGCGAAGCATCCGACTACTATTTGGCAGAAGAATATCATCAGAAATATATTATGAAAAATAATTTAACTTCTTGTGGAGGATAGAATATGAATTCAGTAAAAACCTTTTTTCTACTAACTATAATGACTGGCTTTTTTCTTCTTATTGGAAGAATGATTGGTGGTCAATCTGGAATGATGATTGCGTTTATTTTTGCAATTGTAATGAATTTCGTATCATATTGGTATTCGCATAAGATAGTTTTAAAAATTCATAAAGCTTCTTTAGTAGATAGTGAATCTAATGTTTATAAATCTTTTCAATCTTTGCTATCTAAAGCTGATATTAAGGGTCCTAGATTGTATATTTACGACTCAGATGAACCAAATGCTTTTGCAACAGGTAGAAATTTTGAAAACTCAGTTGTAGCTGTTTCTTCATCATTACTTGACACACTTAATAAAGAAGAAATTGAAGGAGTTCTAGCTCATGAGATAGCCCACATAGAAAATAATGATATATTGATCGCTTCTGTTGCTGCAACCTTTGCGGGTGCAATCAGTATGATTGCTAGCATGCTTAAATGGGGACTTATTTTTGGTGCTTTTAGAGGAAACAGAGAATCTGGTAGTGCAATTGGACATCTTTTAATAGCTATACTTGCACCTTTAATTGCGCTAATTATACAAATGGCTATATCAAGAACAAGAGAATTTAAAGCTGACTATACAGCCGCGCAAATTACAAAAAATCCTAGTGGTTTGGCTTCCGCTTTAACTAAAATTTCAACTTATTACTCAAGTAATAAACTTGAAAGAGATCCAAGCACTGCAACAAGCCATATGTACATTATCAGTCCACTTGCAGGCGGTATTGGTAAACTATTTAGCTCTCACCCTCCCATGGAAGAAAGGGTTGAGCGTTTAAATAAAATTACTTTTTAATATTATATTTAGGTAAACCAGTTTTTATCCAAATTATTATTATTAGTATACTTATAATTGATAAAATAATATTTTTATCTAGCCCATAGTAACTTTCTTTCATATAAATTGCCCCGGCTAATATAGCACCTATTGCATGGCCCATAAAGTTCATTATATAGAAAGGCCCATTACCAGTAGCTCTTAATTCACTTGATACATTTAAAGATAATAGGCTAGGCAATATTGAATTAAAAACAGATATTCCTAAGAAAAATAAAATACCTAATATGTATAGTGAATAAATATTCTCTGGCATTAAACAATAAGCTAAATAACCAAACATTAGAAATAACCATCCGAATCTAATTATCACACTTACTTTGTTAATTTTCTCAAAAAATCTTACCGATGGATAAATAAGAAATGCAGAAGGTAAAAATATCTTTAAGTATACGATAAATAATTCATCTGAATCTGCACCTAAATTTTTCCAAATAAGGGGATAAATATAAAGCATAATACTTAGCACTAATGATAGAAAAAAAGAACCTAAATATATTTGAATTAACTTATGATTATAAGATATTTTAATTAAAAAATTTTGTTCTAATTTATTTTTATCCTCCGGATAATAAAGAAATGTTATTATCGAAGCTACTATTCCGAAGAAAAATAAAAGAATAAAAAGAGATTTAAAAGAATATATGGTTGTAAAAAATGGACCTGCAATAAAGCCAATCACAAAAGTAATACCAACAGTAATTCCCATTATAGTAAAAGCACTAGCTCTGTTTCTTTCAGATGTATTTTCAGATAAAGTGGCAACTCCAACAGAGCTTATAGCTCCTAATCCTTGAACAATTCTTCCAATTATTAAAAAAATAATGTCATCTGCATAAAAACATAATCCACTGCCAACGATGAATAATAACAATCCAAATAAAACAATTTTTTTTCTGCCAAATTTATCACTTAAATAGCCCATAGGAACTTGCATAGCAGCTTGGGATAAAGAATATGAACCTATTGCAATTCCTACTAAAAAAGCAGAAGAATTATTATATTCGGATGCATAGATACTAAAAATTGGCAGCAATATAAAAAGACCCATGAGTCTTAAAGAAAAAATCAAACTTACAACCAAAGTTGATTTGAGTTCATGTTTTGAGAGAGACATAGGATTATATGAAATATATCATAAATTATTATGAATAGCGTTAAATAGAGAATTAGATTTATCTGTGTTAGATTATCAAAATGGGAGCAAGTATAGCTTATATAAAAACCAAAAACCTTGAGAAAAATTATTCACTTTTAATAGACAAATATGGACAAAATAAAAAAATAATAGCAATTGTAAAAGCTAATGCATATGGACATGGAGCTAAAGAAATTTCAAATTTTCTAAAAAGTAAAAAAATATCCTATTTAGGTGTAGCTAACTTAGACGAGGCGCTAGAATTAAAAAAAAATAGAAGTAATGCCAAAATATTGATAATGGGTTCAATTACTAATGAGGAAATTGTTAAGGCAATAAAATTAAAAATTGAATTTACTATTTACGATTTTTCACAAATTAAATTTTTAGATAAGCTTAAAAATATTAAAATTAATTTTCACTTAAAAATTGATACGGGAATGAATAGGTTAGGTTTATCAAAAAATGAAATTGCTCAAGCTGCTAAAATATTTTCTAAAAATAAGAATTTTATTATGAAAGGAATTTATACTCATTTTGCAGAAGCAGACAAGAAGAAATCTGCTTTTACTAAAAAACAGATTTTAACTTTTAAGCTCTGTGTTGAATTTTTCAAGAAATCTATATCATCAATTGATTTTATTCATGCTTCTAATAGCTCAGGAATTATCAATTATGAGGATGATTTTTTTAACACTATAAGACCAGGATTATTTATTTATGGATTATCGAATGAAAAGAACCTAAAACCTGTAATGTCTCTGATGACAAAAGTTATAAAAATTCGTGAATTAAATAAAGGTGACTCTGTCAGCTATGGACGCACTTTTATTGCAAAAAGAAAGATGAAAATTGCTGTTATTCCACTGGGGTATGCCGATGGACTTCCAAGATCTCTTTCAAATAAAGGATATCTATTTTGTAAAGGTAATAAATGTAAAATTATTGGCAGAGTTTGTATGGACTTGACCATGATTGATGTCACAAATGTTAAAAATATAAGAATCGGAAGCAATATAACTATATTTGATGATAAAAATCAGACGGCTACAGATATAGCCAAAATGATTCAGACTATTCCATATGACATTGTTTGTGGAATTAGCAAGAGGGTAGCAAGATTACATATTTAAAAAATTTTATTATACTTTTTTTATTATTGACTTTACTTAGTTCTGCCGAAGAAAAAACTTATTTAGGACCTTTTATAAAAGTAGACAAAGACGAGGAATCCAAAATTTATGCTTTTAGACCTTTATTCTATTATGAGTTTAATTATGAGTTAAAATTCAAATCTCTAGATATTATTTACCCACTTATAGGGTATTCTGAGGACAGTCAACAAACCCAATTCAATGCTTTGTTTAGATTGATAAAATATAGTAATTATACGACCTATGATGATACCAATAAAAAAACTTTTGAAATTTTCCCTATTGTAGATATAGCATGGGGTGGAGATAAAGATGATAATTATTTTTCAGTATTTCCTCTATTTGGAAGTATAAAAAATAAATATGCAAAAGAAAAAATTAGTTACTTTATATTCCCAATTTATTTGAAAACATATAAGAAAAATTCATACAATACACATTTTTTATGGCCATTCTTCTCTGTAACTTCTGGCAAATACAACAAAGGTTTTAAATTTTGGCCTTTGTATGGATCGACAACAAAGGTTGATCCTTATAATTTACAAACGGTTAAGGAATCAAAGTTTTTTCTATGGCCTTTCTTTACTTTTAAAAAAGATAATACTACTGGAATCAACTTAGAAGAAAATAATTATTGGCCAATATATTTAAAAGCAGAATCTAATGCTCATAGTTCAACAACTTTTTTATGGCCATTTTTTAATATTTATGAGGATAAACTCAGAGATCAGAAAACTTACAATATGCCTTGGCCCATAATACAATATAAAAGTGGTTCAAATATCAAAAGTAAAAGATTTTTTCCTTTATATTCTTACTCAAAGTCCAAATATGTAGAGAAAGGCTTCTTTGTTTGGCCTTTGTATAGGTATAAAAATGAGATACTGGCTTCAGAATACTTCAAAACAAAAAGCTTATTATTTTTTCTATATAAACAAGATTCATTTTATAGTCTTTCAGATAACAAAGTAAACAAAGAATTTTCAAGTCTTTGGCCAATATATTCAATTGATTCCGATAGAGAAGGTTATGATTTTAGAATGTTTGCACCTATTGAAAGTTTTTTCTCTAAAAATGCGAAAATAAGAGAAATTTGGTCACCTCTTTGGTCAATTGTAAGAATTCAAAAGGAAAAAAGTAAATCAAGCACTTCTCTTTTATTTAATTTTATCAAATATTCAAAAGATGAAGAAATTGATGAAAGTAGTTTTAGTATAAATTTGCTAATTCCTATAATATCTAACGAATCAAAAAAAGATTCAAATGAGTTTAGTATCTTAGGTGGTTTTTTTGCTTTTAAAACTGGTGAGGATGCTAAAATTCGCATATTATATATTCCAATAGATTTATGAATGGAATATATAATTTTTTTAATGGCGTTGGGCAATTTTTAAGTCTCTTTTGGGCAACTCTTTGCTCTTTAAAGTTTTTTTCAAAATCATTAAATAAGATATTTTCACAATTATTTGATATGGGAAATAGAACACTTCCTGTAGCAGCTCTTATTTCCCTTTCAATTGGTGCTGTTCTAGCACTGCAAACAGGTATTCAACTATCTGAATATGGAATTCAGGATCGTATAGGAGGGATAGTAGGAGTTTCTTTATGCACAGAATTAGCTCCTGTTATGGCAGCTATATTAATGGCAGGTAGGGTAGGATCTTCAATTACTGCAGAAATTTCCACTATGAGTGTTTATGAAGAAATATCTGCTTTAAAAACTATGGATATTGATCCAGTAAAATATTTAGTTTTGCCCAGATTTGTTGCGTGCTTAATAGCGTTGCCTTTCTTAGTAATTTATATGGACCTAATTGGTTGGCTTGGAGGTTCATTTGTTTCAAGTATGAACCAGACAATATCTGTTTCATTTAGTGCGTTTTATAATGATTTAAGTCAAGTTGTTACATTCTCTGATATAGCTTCAGGATTAATTAAGTCTATTTTTTTCTCAATTACAATATCGATTACATCTTGTCTGGTTGGACTTACTACGGAGGGTGGACCTAGAGAAATTGGAACATCAGTAACAAAATCAGTTGTAGCATCATTTATCGCAATATTGATTCTTGATTATATTTTAACTAGGTTTTTAATATTGGTAGGATTGCTTTAGAATGGAAAATAATATTTATTTTAGTAGTATTTCAAAATCTTTTGATGGAAAAATTGTTTTAGATAACCTATCTCATGGTTTTAAATTAAATCAAGTACATGTAATACTTGGTAAATCTGGAATGGGCAAATCAGTTTTACTTAAAATGTTAATGGGTTTAATGAAGCCCGATAGTGGTAAAATTCTTATAAACAACATTAATTTAGATGATGTTAGAATTAAAGAGAACTTTAAAACTTCCTATGTTTTTCAGTTTTCTGCATTATTGAATTCATTGTCTGTGATTGATAATGTAACTTTATATCTTGATGAAAATAACATTGATACCAAAGAAAATAGATTAAAAAAAGCTTATAAGCTTCTTAATGATCTCGGCGTGGAGCAATCTGCTGATAAGATTCCATCTGATCTTAGTGGAGGAATGAGGAAAAGAGTTGCAATAGCTAGATCTTTAATGATTGAACCTGAAATATTACTATATGATGAACCAACAGCAGAGTTAGATCAGATAAATACTAAAATTATCGCAGATATTGTTATAGAGCTGAAAAAAAACTCTCCTATTACACAGCTCGTAGTGACTCATGATATATCTTTTGCCCTAGCTATAGCTGATACTATATCAATATTAGATGAAGGAGTTATAAATTTATCAGATAGCCCTGAAATTATAAAAAAAACTAATCATCCATTATTACATCCAATTGCTTAATTTATTTATGTATAATGTTATTCATGAATAAAAACTTTCAGATGGGAATATTTTTCATTCTTGGAATAGTAATTTTGCTAGTTCTTTTTGAAGTTGTCTCTGGTGTTTCAATCTTAAAAAAGGATAAACTTTATTATACTTATTTTCAGTCTGTGGGGGAGTTGCGCTCAGGCAGTCAGGTCAAGCTTTCGGGAGTTAATGTTGGTAAAGTAAATAGGATTTCCCTTTCAGGCCAGAATGTAGAGGTTGAATTATCAATAGACAAGGACATTATTATAAAAGAGGATTCAGTTGCATCTATTAATATGACCAGTCTATTAGGTTCATCTTATATTGGAATTACTTTTGGGGATGTTAACTCTAAAATTTTAGATGAGGGTGGAATTATTAGCTCTGCACAAACTGCGGATTTTAATTCATTAATTTCAAAACTAGACAATACAGTAACTATTTTTAATAATCAGTTTTCTGGGTATAGCGATAAGATTAATTCTATTCTATTTAATTTGGATGACATAATTTCAAATATTGCAAATTCTAAAGGAAGTGTTGGTAAACTGGTAAATGAATCAGATCTATATGACGAGCTAATAAAAAGTTTGAATTATTTTTCTAGTATATCAAAAAAAATAGATACTGGTGAGGGCACGCTTGGAAAGCTCATAAATGATGAGGAGATTTATTTTCAAGCTAACAAGACATTAAAAACATTAAATTATTTAACAGAGAAAGTTGCTACTGGTGAAGGATCTTTAGGTAAGTTAGTTAATGATGATAAGCTTTATAATTCTATAAATGAATTATCAGAAAATTTAAATTCTGTAGTCGCCAAAGTAAATTCTGGAGAAGGAACTTTAGGAAAGCTTGTTAATGATGATAGGCTTTATTATGATGCGCTAAATTCGGTGAGAAAATTAAAAAATGCCGTTGAGACTCAAGAAGATTTAGCTCCGCTGACTACTATCACAGCAGCTTTTGGAGTCATGACGCTCTTTTGATATGCCAGTGTATGCAACCAATCCAATATATTCTAGAAACTATTCCATTGAAGAATTTTATGAAGCAGGTGTATCATTGCTTGGTTCTGAAGTTAAATCTATAAAATCTGGAAAGTTTAGTATAAAAGAAAGTTATGTAATTCTTAGACGAGGGGAGCTTTATGTAATTAATTCATATGTTCCTAAATATTCTGCCTCATCTTTTTTTACTCATGATGAAAAAAGAGATAGAAAATTGCTATTGAAAAAGTCAGAAATAAGAAAACTTATTGGAAAAATAAAAATTAAAGGATACGCCTTAATTCCCACAAAAGTATATTCAAAGAAAAATTTGATCAAAATTGAATTAGGACTCGGCAAAGGTAAGAAAATATATGATAAAAGAGCTGATATAAAGAAAAAAGAAGTTGATAAGCAAATAAGACGAGATTTTAAATCAAAATTAAGCATTTAAATTTTTAAAATATCATCTATACTGCTCTTTTTGGGGGCGATTTGGTTTCGACGATGATTTTGCATTTAAAAGTAGCATGTCGAGAGCTAACTCGTTAATCTGGCAAAAGCACTATAAGTGCCGAACCAATCAATCAACTTGCTGCCTAGATAGTGTAGCAACATCTTGCAGTCTTTTCTCATAGGGCCTGTTAAGATGAGGATAATATGAGACTAATATAGAATTTTCTCCTAATTTTATATTAGTATATAAGGAGATCGAGATTTTTTCTTTTTTTTAGCTTGGAAAAAATCTTTAAATAATAAGCTTAAATAAGCATGTAGAAGCTCTTATTTAGCTAATTTTCGGACCTGGGTTCGATTCCCAGCGCCTCCACAAAATATTCTATAAGGCATTATGATGCAAAAAATATTAATTGGAACTAATAATAAAGGCAAAGTAAAAGAATATAAATTTTTCTTATCTAATTATTTTGATGTTTTAACACCAGCGGAAATAGGAATAAATTTTGATATTGCAGAAACTGGAACTACTTATGAAGAAAATTCGCTTTTAAAACTGGAATTTTATAGAAAAAAGAACTTAAATATGGCGATCTTATGCGATGATTCAGGATTAGAAATTGAATCTTTAAATAATGAACCCGGGGTATTTTCAGCCAGATATGCGGGCGAAGATTCTTCTGACCAAGATAATATAAATAAAGTTTTAGTTAATTTAAAAGGAAAAAAAGATAGAAAAGCAAAATTTGTATGTGTGATATCATTTTTTTGGGAGAAATTTTCTTCTTTTCCTAGAATATTTAGGGGTGAGTGCCACGGTTCTATAATTGATAATCAATCTGGCAATAGTGGTTTTGGCTATGATCCGATATTTTATTATGAAAATTTAGCAAAAACATTTGCTAATTTATCTGAACATGAAAAAAATAAAGTAAGTCACAGATCTATGGCAATGAAAGAATTATTTTTTAATTTAAATTTTTGATTGTAAATGGATTAAACATTAATTATTATCAAAATATAACCCAATGAGAAAAAAATCTACTAAATATATTTTTGTAACGGGGGGTGTGATGTCCTCTCTTGGAAAAGGCCTTGCTAGCGCTTCAATAGCTGCGCTCCTTGAAGCTAGAGGCATAAATGTTTCTCTTCAAAAATTAGATCCTTATTTAAATGTTGACCCTGGAACAATGAACCCTTATCAGCATGGCGAGGTGTACGTTACCGATGATGGTGCAGAAACTGATTTGGATCTTGGCCACTATGAAAGATTTACTAATGTTATTACAAGTCAAGACAGTAATGTAACAACTGGTAGGGTATACAATGAGGTAATTTCTAAAGAAAGAAAAGGAGATTATTTAGGCCAGACTGTTCAAGTAATTCCTCATATTACTGATGAAATAATTAGTAGAGTATTTGCATTTAAAGGTAAAAGTGATATAGCAATTGTTGAAATAGGTGGAACTGTTGGGGATATAGAAAGCCTTCCTTATTTGGAAGCAATCAGACAAATAAGAACGCAGCTAGGTAAAGAAAATGCGATTTTTATACATCTTACTTACGTTCCTTACATTAGTGCTGCGGGAGAGTTAAAAACTAAACCGACTCAGCACAGTGTTAAAGATTTATTGCAAATAGGTATTCAGCCAGACATTTTGCTATGTAGAACAGATAGATTTCTGTCAAACGATATAAAAAGAAAAATTGCTCTTTTTTGTAATTTAAATATTGAATCAGTAATTACTGCATTAGATGTTGATGTTATATATGAAGTACCCTTAATATTCCATAAAGAAGGTCTTGATGATATTATTCTCGAATCTTTAAAAATATGGACTAAGGAACCTGATTTATTTAAATGGGAAAATATAATATCAAAAATAAAAAAATTGAAATATAAAACTACAATAGGTGTTGTGGGCAAATATATTGATTTGAAAGATGCGTATAAAAGTCTTCATGAAGCACTTTATCATGCATCTTATGAAGTAAATACTCAGGTAACAATCAAATATATAGACTCTGAAGAATTAGAGCAATCGTCGGCAAAAAAACTTTTGTCTGGATGCGATGGCATTCTTGTACCCGGAGGTTTTGGTGATAGGGGATTTGAGGGTAAAATTTCCGCAATTCAATATGCAAGAGAGAACAACGTTCCTTTCTTTGGAATCTGTTTAGGTTTGCAAATGGCAATCATTGAATATGCAAGAAATGTTTGTAGAATCAAAGATGCAAATACAAGAGAATCTAATAAAAAAACTAAAAATTACTTGATAGATATTATGAAAAACCAAAAAAATATACAGGAGAAGGGCGGAACTATGAGGCTAGGTAAATATCCTTGTAATTTAAAAAAATCCTCTAAAGCTTATAACGCTTATAAAAAAATAAAAATTTCTGAGAGACATAGACATAGATATGAAGTAAACCCAAGTTTCCACTCAAAACTAAAACAGCATGGATTAATTTTAAGCGGACTATCACCTGATGGAAAATTAGTGGAAATAATTGAATTAAAAAAACATAAATGGTTTTTAGCATGCCAATTTCATCCAGAATTTAAGTCGAAGCCATTTTTATCTCATCCACTTTTTAAAGGCTTCATAAAAGCGTCAATCGATTCTAAGAATGACTGAAAATCTCCAGCAATACTCTTTATTTATTAAGAATTCAAAAATTTTTGTAGGGAGAATTTTAAAGAGAGATTCAAAAACAAGGAATGTTGAATTAGAGTTAAATAATCAAAAAAATACTATTTGTAAAATTAAAGATTTAATATTAGAAGTCTCATTAGCTAATTCACCAGTAACTGCGAATAATATTGAATTGAGTAATTTATGGTCTAATTTGTCAAATAAAGCTCAGATTATTTCTATAAATGAATTTATAAATTTTGCTCTAAATAAATATGAAATTAATAACTATTTTGATTTGTGCAATTTGGTTGAAAAACTTAATATTGATTATACCTTTTTTAAAATTCTCAATTCTGAATCAATTTATATAAATAGTAAAGAGGTGGTAGAAAAAATAAATCTTAAAAAAATCAGTAAAATCAATAATCAAAATCTTAACAAAGAATTTATAGATAAGTTAAAAAATAAATCAAAAATTGATCCTATAAAATATAGTTTGCAGTACGATACTATTAAAAAATTTTTCGAGGGAAAAAAACATTATGATAAAAAATTAATTAATAGAATTTATGAAGAACTTAATCTAAATGATAATAGTTTTGTTTGTTTTCTAATAGATAATAATTACTTCTCTATGGAGCAAATAATAGCAATGAAATTTAATTTGAATAATAATTTTTTATACAATTTTAACTTACCCGAAATTAATAAAATAAATCTCACAGAGATAAGTGCTTTTACTATAGACGATGAAAATACAAAAGATTATGATGATGCTATATCTATTAAATTTCATGATGATTATGTGTTGATATCAGTTCATATAACAAATTTTTCTAATTTGATTAATTATATGTCAGAACCTGAGATTTTTGCACGAAAGAATATGCAAACAATTTATTCACCTTATGGAAATTATAATCTTTATTCTGATGATATTATTGAACAAATTTCATTAATTAAAAATAATGTTAGAGATGTAATTTCTATTGTGTTTAAAGTAGATAAAGAATATAAAATATTAGGCTACGAATTGATAAAAAATAGAATTTTAATTGAAGAAAATTATTCTTATACTAATGTTGAACCCCTTATTAACAAAAATGAAAATTTTCAATTTCTCAAAAATTTTACTGATTATCAAAGATCAAAAAGATTAATCAATGCAGACTTTGTTGAATTTAATAATGATATATCTTTATTCTTGGGTACAGACCAAAAATTACAAATTAAAGTTAGTAATTTAGAGTCGCATAAAGTAATTTCTGAACTAATGATTTTAGCAAATAGTTGTACTGCTGATTTTATGCAATTGAATAATATTTATTCTATCTATAGAAAGCAGGATGAATCCATAAATCTCATAGTTGATTCAATTGAAAGTCATAATTCATTTAAATTTTTCAGGAATGTTTCACCTATTAAAATTTCTACTGATAATGGACCGCATTGTGGTCTAGGAGTTGATAATTATATACAATTTACATCCCCTATTAGGAGATATCATGATTCTATAATAATGAGGCAATTAAACTCTATCTTGGATTGTGGTGATGTAATTTTTTCTAAGGATGATTTGGAGAATATCTTGAAATCCACAAACTCTGAATTAGAAATATCAAAAAATAAATCTAAAAACGTATATAAATTTTGTGCATTAAAATATTTATATGATAATTGTAAATATGAGAGTGATGTTTACGTATATAGTATTTTAAAGAATGATTATATTATATATTTAAGTGAGCTAAATATTTTTGATGTTGTAAGTAAAAGCCAGTTAAAAAAAACATATAAAATTAATGAGAAAATAAGTATTAAATATGATTTTATAGATCTTTTTGGTTTAAATATAAGAAATATTGAAGAGATTCTATAGACTTTTTTACCTTTTTTTTCAACCTTTTTTTTGTTATAATAAAAAGGATTTAAAAGTTAATATATATTTTTATTTTTCCATAGGGAGAAAACAGTGTCCAAAGATATTTTGAATATTACTGATAGTAGAACAGGCAAATCTTATGAATTAGAGATTAATGATGGCAACATTCGAGCCAGAGATTTAAGGCAAATTAAAGTTAATGATGACGAATTTGGAATGATGAGCTATGATCCATCATTTGAAAACACTGCTTCATGCAAAAGCAGTGTAACTTTCATTGATGGTGACAAAGGAATTCTTAGGTATAGAGGATATCCAATTGAGCAACTGGCAGAAAAGAGTTCTCAATTAGAAGTTTCAAAACTTTTAATTGATGGAGAATTACCAAATAAATCTGAATTAGATAAATGGGTTTCTGATATTAAGAGTTTTAACTCTGTTCCAAATGAAATAGAGAAAATAATTACATCTTTTCCTGAAAGCTCGCATCCTATGGGAGTTTTAATAAGCTCAATTGCTGCTTTGAGTACATTTTATCCAAATTCAAAAGAAATAGCTGACGATAAAGAAAATTATGAAAATATCTGTAGACTTATAGCGCAAGTTCCTATTTTAGCAGCTTATATTTACAGACACTCGCAAGGACTAAAAATTGTACCCCCTGACAATTCACTTAGCTATTCAGAAAATTTTCTAAATATGCTTTTTGATGGTGACGAAAACAAGCTTAATCCAGAGATAATAAATGCTATGGATGCTCTATTTATTTTACATGCTGATCATGAGCAAAATTGTAGTGCTAGTGTTATGAGAAATGCTGGCAGTTCTGAGCCTGATCCATACTCTGCAGTTGCTGCTGCAACAGCAGCTTTATATGGACCTCTTCATGGTGGAGCTAATGAGGCAGTCTTGGACATGCTATCTAACGAAATTAAATCAGTTGAAAATATTCCAGACTTCTTAGACAAGGTTCAGAAGAAAGAAGCTTTATTAATGGGGTTCGGTCATAGGGTCTATAAATCTTATGACCCTAGAGCAAAATATATCAAAAAAGCTGCTGATAGTGTTTTTGAAAAGACTGGTACAAATCCCCTGCTTGATATTGCTCTTAAACTAGAGTCGATTGCTTTAAGTGAAGACTATTTTATTCAAAGAAATTTATATCCAAATGTTGATTTTTATTCTGGATTAATCTATCAAAGCATGGGAATTCCAAGCCCTATGTTTACAGTTCTTTTCACTATTGGTAGAACTCCCGGGTGGTTAGCACAGTGGAAAGAGTTTCTAAATGATAAAGACCAAAAGATTGCAAGGCCAAGACAAATTTATACTGGATATGATTCAAGAGATTACCAAGATTTAGAATCTAGATAAAATATTAATTAAATTTGGATTTAAGCCAATTATTAGGATTATAGCAATACAAATACTTAGTATTAATTTTTGTTCTGGTTCAATATCAAATTTATCCAAACTATTTATATTCTTGTCAGAGAAAATATATCTAATTAATTTTAAATAGTAGAAAAAACCAATAGCTGCTCCAATTAATATTATGGATGAATAAAAAATTCCATATCCTTGGTAGATAAGTATTGCTATATTAAACTTTCCCCAAAAGCCAGCTGTCAATGGAACACCAGCTAATGAGAGAACAGAAATAGTTATTATTATTGACAGAAAAGGAGAGTCTTTATATAAACCTTTCAAGTCTTCTACATAAAATTCGAATTGGTTTTTGTTGAAATTACTTATTGAAGAATATAAACATAAATTAGAAAAAATATAAAAGGTGAAATAAATTAGAATAAAACTGTATGATACTCGCATATCGAGTATAGAAAATAAAATCATCATTCCTGCATGAGGTATTCCTGAGTAAGCAAGTAGTCTAAATAAGTTTTTTTGTTTTAATGTTAATATTGAGCCATAAATTATTGAGGATAATGAAAAAATTATAACAATATTTTTTAAATATGGGACATCATTATAAAGGTTCTCGGTACTCACTAAACTTATTAATAATGAAATTACCGCAATTTTTGGAATAGTGCTCAAATAAGGAAGAATATTTGATGGGGCTGATTGATAAGTGTCTGATAACCAGAAGTGCATAGGAATTAAGCCCGTCTTAAAACATATTGATAAGAAAAAGAAGAAGAAAGATAATATTGATAATACATCTGATGATAAAGAATTATCAAAACTTATTAACGTTGAATTTGTCATACCAAAATTTAATACAGCAGAAAAAATAATAAGAACAGTAGATAATGTTCCAAAGAAAAATAATTTAGTTGCCCCTTCTACTGCAATATTACCTTTGGGCCCCATCGCAGTCATTAAATAAATTGGTATACTCATCAATTCCAAACCCAATATTAGAGTAAAAAATTCTCTGGCTGAAACTGTTATCAAGGCTCCAAGCATGGACATTACTAATAGAAACGAATATTCTCCAACAATCTTTGAATACAGACCATCATTTCTTTTACTTATAAAGCAAATTGAAACCAATGATGAAGCTAATATTAATATTTTAATAGCCTTAGTAAATTCATTATTCATCAAAGCTCCGTTCATATAATAGACACTTCCAGACTGGTCTACTAGAAAAAATATTGATATGAAAATTCCAGATATAATCAGTATTGAATTGGTTTTTGAAAAATGCTTATGATCAATTAGAGAATTTATTAAAATTAAAAAAAGTGTAATTGTTATGGATATTTCAGGTAATAAACTATGAATTATATTTCCCATCATCTCATTACTAATCCTTTGTAAGAATCAAATAATATATTTTGTATAAAATTAGGATAAATTCCAATAAATAAAATTAAAATACATAGAATAAAACATATTATTATTTCATAATTATCCATATCTAAAAATTCGCTTAAATTCGATTTTAATGTAAATATACAATCCTTAACTACTCTGAACATATATATTGTTGTAAGTAATATTCCTAATATCGGTATAGATATCATTAGAATGCCAAATTTTGAAAATTCAAAATATTTATAAATTCCATTGATTATCATGAATTCAGATACAAATCCACTTGTTAAAGGAAATCCAATACTGGCAAAAGCTGTAAAAATAAAAAAATAAGAGAGAATAGGTGAGCAATCTAGCATAGAGTTTAATTGGGATATCATCCTTGTTTTCTTTATTCTATAAATGACGCCAACTGTGAAAAATAATAAACAAATAATTAAGCCATGAGATATTATCTGGAAAATCGCTCCATTTACACCAGTTTCATTACTAGTCATTAATGCAATAAATATATATCCGATATGAGATAACGATGCATAAGCAGCAACATATTTTAAATCATTTTGACGAAGAGCTGTGAATGCACCATATACTATATTCACAGAAGCTAAAAATATAATTATATTTGAATAATTGAAGGTAATTTCATTCATGATAGGTATTAGAATTTTTATAAATCCTATGATTCCAATTTTCATTAATATTCCAGCGAAGATAATTGAACCTGCGGTGGGGGCTGTTCCATGACCATCAGGAGCCCAAGTATGAAAAGGCCATAATGCAGAATGCGTTCCAAAACCTATTAGTAAAAGCCAAAAAACAAAAACCGAATTATTTCCAGTAGTTATATTTGATATTTCAAAAGATTCCGAGGATATTCCTAAAATTGCCAATCCAAAGAAAATTAAAATTGATGCTATAAAAAGGTAGATAGTTATTTTGAAAGATCCATATTCCCTAGAGCCAACATTAAAAAATTTAAGAATTGCTGTAAAAGGTCCTGACACTTCTCTTTTTAAGTTATAGCCAAAAGTAGATATCATTAAAAAAATTGGGATTGCAGCAATTTCGTAAAATAGGAAAAAAACGAACAAGTTATTACTTATAATTAGACCATTTATTCCAATCGAGATTAAAGATATTAAAATATTGATTTGCTTATGTCTCATTAAATTTTGATCGTATGAATCAGAAATTAGTTTAAAATTTAAAGTTGAAAAGAGCGCTGTTATAATCGTTAAATGTGATAATATTAACAACAATATTGATATCCTATCAATATTAAAACTCATGTTAACATCAAATGCAGGTATTAATGTATATAAATTTATATATAAATTATCAAAGTTTCCATTAACTGCAATTTCTTGATTAAAAATAAAATAAATAATAATTCCTAGTGATATACCCATGATAATAATAGGGTTAAATTTAATTATATTTATATTTTTGCTAATAGATAATGTGACAACTGAAACTAAAGGTAGTAATAAAATAAATAATAAAATCATATAATTTCCTAAATGTTAAATGTAATTCCAAATAAAATAATCGATAAAATAATTAATATTAAAAGTTTTGATGCATAACCTCTTATAAAACCATCTTGTATTTTTTGAAAATAATTTGATGTATTTACCATAATATATGGAATAAAATTCACAATTCCATCAATGATATTTCTATCAAACCATGCGACGAAACTTCCCATTTGAATAAATATTTTTCCATATATATGTTTATATATGTACTCTATTTCAATAAAGCTTTTTATAATATTTATAGTTGTATTACTATACAATCTTATTTTATCTCTAAAAAAATAATTAATAGTAATGAAAAATATTACAAAAAACTGTAATAATATAAGTTCAATTATTGAAATATTTTTGAAATTTATATCTAGGAATTCTTTAAAAAAGTCAAAAGTATAGAATCCTGTAAGAGAAAAAAATGCTAACATTCCCATTGGCAACAGATAAAAAATATCCTCTTTAAAAACATTATGTCCAATTCTCTTGAAATTTATTATATTAAAAAATAATTTTGAGGAATAAAGACAAGTAAATAATACAGAAATAATTAATATTAAAGAGTCAAATAAGCTTCTATTATTTATAAAATCAATAATTATATATTCTTTTGAAAACGATCCAGTTAGCGGATAGACTCCTGCGAGTGATAAACAACCAATTGAAAAAATTATCCCGTAAGGCGTAAAGAAAGAGAGTTTCCCAGATAACTTGTTAATCGAAGTTTCATTGAATTTTAAGATTAAATAACCTGCCATCAAAAAAAGTAATGATTTAAAAAAACTATGGGAATATAGATGGAAATAGCTCATTTCTCCAGCTGAACTACCAATAGGGATTAGCATAAATCCTATGTGTGATAAAGTTGAGTATGCTAAAATGCCTTTTAAATCACTTTCATAAAATGCATAAATTGAACATATTAAAGAAGTAATTAGACCAACATAAAATATTGCATCTTTGATGAATGGATAGAACTCAATTGATGAAGATAGTTTGAACAATAAAAATACTCCAGCAACAACCATAGTCGCAGAATGAATTAGTGCTGATACTGGTGTAGGGCCTTTCATAGCACGAGGTAGCCAAATTATAAAAGGATATTGTGCACATTTCGTAAAAATTCCAATCAATATAAAAAACAAAGCAAAATTGTTAATGTAGTTCTTTGAATTAATTAAAAAATTGTTCACTGAGCTTATATTTAAACTTTGTGAGCCTAAATAAATAATTATAAGCCCCATTAAAAAAAATAAATCACCAAATCTCGTAATCCAAAAAGCCATAGTTGATGAGTAAATAGCTTTTAAATCAGAATTATAATAAGCAATAAGAAAAAAGGAACATAATCCTAAAAATTCCCAAAATATAAAACTGCTTAGTAGATCATCAGATAAGCTAAATAAAACCATTGAGGATATAAAGATATTTAGAAAAATTGAATATCTAAATTTTCTTTGGTAACTATCGTTTAATATAAATTTGTAAGAATAAATTAAAACACATATCGAGATAACTAAAACAATTAGGGACATTAATACATTTAAATGGTTAAATGAAAAAATTAAACTTATTAAACTTGAATGAATCTTAATATAGCTAAATTCTATTTTATCTAATGATCCATAATTAAAAAATAACATTATAAAACATATTGAATGAAAAATTATAGGTAAGGTAAAATATCCTTCATAAGTTATTTTTTTATTAATTTTCAATTTAAAAAAATGAAATATAATTACACTAAGAGGAGAAGCTAGTAATAATATAAATATTAATTTTTCCATTTTAATCCTTTAAAGTTTTTAAATCACCAATGTCAATAGTCTTGTTCAGTCTTTGATTAAGAATAAATATTGCTAATCCTACAGCTACTTCACAAGCGGTTATAACCAGAATGAACATTATTAAAATATCTGCAAGGTAAGACTGATGTGATTTAGCTAATACTATAAATATTAGATTAATTCCATTTAAAATTAGTTCTATGCCAATTAATAAAGATAAAATATGTTTTTTGCTTAAAAGCATAAAAATGCCCAATGAAGATATTAATAGTGCAGAATAGATTAATATCCAAAACATTAAGAATCTCCCTTGCGAAGCTTTAGTAATGTCAGACATCCAATAATTGTTCCTAAAAGTAAAATTGAAGCAATTTCCAAAAGTGGATACCACTCTTTAAACAGTGTTGTGCTTATCGTTTCTGAGCTCGGTACATAATCTAATTTGAAGTTTAATGACAAGTTTTTCATTATTTCTGAATTTGTAAAAACATATGATGTAATTAGAAAAAAGAAGAAAGATATTATTAGTGCTTTAATTGGTGAGCTAAATGTTTGGGAAAGGTCATTATAGTCCCAATCTGCTGTCAATATGACAGCAAACAAGAAAAGAATTAAAGTTCCACCAGTATATAAAAGAATTTGGATTATTCCTAACATTGTTGATCCAATAGATATAAAAACAAATGATATAAGAAAAAGAGTGACACCAAAGAAAAATGTTGTTCTAATTATTTTAGCACTTAAAGAACACATTAAGGCTGATAAAACTGCTAAAACTGAAAATATTATAACGAGAGTACTTATCATTACTTGTTATCCTTTATTCTAGGTTTATGGGATTCTTGTAATAAACTTCCTTTTGCCCATGATTCATCATAGATTTTAGCATTATTCATCATTTTAGATTTTGTTAAATAAAGATCTGATCGAAGAGTAACAGGTTTAGCTGGAACTCTCATCATTATAATAGCATCAACTGGACAAATCTGAACGCAAAGCTCACATTGTATACAACTTTGAAGATCAAGGAAAAAACTTTTTGCAAAACCTCTCCCATCTCTCTTCTCAATTTCAATATCAATTATATTAGAGGGACATATTCTCTCGCAGAGTTTACATGCAATACAATTCTCTTCACCAGTTTCCTCATTTTCAGTCAATCCAAAAGTACCTATACGAAGTTTATTAGGCATCTCTCTTTTTTCATCTGGATAGCTAAGAGTAACAGATCCTTTGGTAATATTACTCATTGTAAACTTTAAATTTCTTAATATATTTCTAAATATTTTTATAATTTTCATAATTACATATCCATATAATATTTTAAAAAACAAGATGCTAAAAGTAGTAAAAACGAAATTGGTATTAAATTATTCCAATTGAATTTTAGCAATTGATCAATTCTAATTCTAAAAAAACTCCATCTTACAAACAAAACTACTGTAAATAAAATTAGTGCTTTTATGATTATTAAAAAATTACTTTCAAAGAAAAAACCATTTGGCCCACCTAAAAAAATAATAGACCCCAAGACTGAAATCCCAAATAGATGAACGTATTCAGCTAAATAAAATAGAGCGAATTTTATACCTGAATATTCAGTTGTATATCCTGAAACCAATTCTGATTCTGCCTCGGATAAATCAAATGGTATTCTGTTTCCTTCAGCTAAAGAGGAAACAAAAAAGATTATAAAGGAAATTTGTCCGATTATAGGATAGAAAATAAACCAAGAATTTTTCTGGTAACTTATAATCTCACTAAAACCAAGACTCCCAATAATTATGCATGGTACTAATAAAGTTATAATAAGTGGTATCTCATATGAGATAATTTGTGCAATTATTCTAATAACTGATATTAAAGCAAATTTATTATTAGAAGACCATCCAGCTATGAAGATTCCTACAATAATTAAAGAACTAATTGCAATGAAAAGCATAAGTGCTAGATTTGTGTTAATCATTTGATTGTCAAAAATAAAAGGAAGCAAAGCAAAAGATGCAAGGCTTACAACCATAACCCATATAGGTCCAAAATTGAAAAGTAGTCTATCTGAATTTTTAGGACTAGAATCATCTTTAAGCATTAGTTTTAAAGCATCCGCAAGCGGCTGTAATAATCCATGTGGCTTACCAACTAAATATGGTCCAATTCTCGATTGCATTTTTGCTGCAACTTTTCTTTCCAACCATACCAAATAGGCGACAATCAAAATTAATATAGAAATAGTTTTAAAAATTGGAAGAGCAAACTCGATAAAAATTCCCATTATCTATCAACATCTCCAAACACAGGATCAAGAGATCCCAATATGACAACTGCATCAGCAATGTAAGTACCTGGCAACAATTTTTCCACAATAGATAAGTTGCTAAAAGAGGGTGCTCTGATTTTCATTCTATAAGGCATTGAGCTACCATCAGATACAATAAAAAAGCCTAATTCGCCCCTTGGAGATTCAATTGCTTTATAATGAGACCCTTTGGGTGGCTTTAAAAGTTTTGCACTCTTTAATGGTTTACGAGAGCATAAAGCTCCCTCGGGAAGAGAGCCTAAAACTTGTTCTATGATTTTAATGGACTCTAAAGTTTCTTTCATTCTTACAATAGTTCTATCATAGGAATCTCCATTAGAACCTATTGGAATTTCGAATGAAAAATTATCATATACTTCATATGAATTATTCTTGCGAATATCATAATTAATACCAGAACCTCTTGCTACAGGCCCTGATCCGCCAGATGAAAGAACTAGATCTTTTGAAATAACACCTATATTTTTTGTTCTTTGCATGAAAATTTCATCATTAGAGATAACATCAAAATATTCTGTAAGCTTTGGTTTTAAATACTCTATTAATTCATGTGTTTTTTTCAAAGATTCTTCGTTTACATCGTAACGTACACCTCCAACTTGATTCATATTAGTATGAAATCTGGTTCCAGTTATGTTTTCAAGTACGTCTAATATTTTTTCTCTCTCCCTAAAACAATATAGAAATAAACTAGCTCCACCCCCTAAAGCACCTCCTAAATCTAATCCATATGTTCCTAAAGCTACTAAGTGAGAACTAATTCTTTGCATCTCTGCGATTAAAACTCTTAAATAAGATGCGCGTTTGGGCACCTCAATATTACACATTTCCTCAATTGTGTTAATGAACCCTAAAGAATTCGAAGTAGGTGAAAGATAGTCATCTCTCTCTAAAACAGGGGGAATCATATCATAATCAAGATTTTCTGATAATTTTTCGACACCTCTATGCAAATATCCTAAGTATGATTCCACACGATTAATTCTTTCACCCTCTAGGTGTAATTTTAGTCTAAATACACCATGCGTGGAAGGATGTTGTGGTCCCATATTTAAAGCGAGATCACCAAAATCTTTTTCTATAATTTTGTTTTCCAAGATTCATAATCCTCTCTTGATGGTCTATAAGGTAATTTTGCTTGTTCCATTTTATAATCTTTTAGAAGTGGATATCCAACCCAATCATCTGGCATTAAAATTCTTTCAAGTTTAGGGTGATTTTCAAATTTTATACCGAACATGTCAAAAACTTCTCGTTCTTGCCACTCAGCGCCTGGATAGATTTGAGTTATTGAGTCAATTTTATTTGATGAATCCAGCTTTACATTTATTTCAACTTTTTCATTATTATTATTTTTTGTAAACAAATAAGTTAAAACTAGACTATCTTCAAAATCGGTTGCGGTAATAAAATTAATATAATCATAGCCTTCAGATTTAATTTCTTTACATTTATTAATTAGAGAATGTCCATCAATAAAGTTTTCATTAAATAATATTTCTTTTTTCTTAACCTTAATATCATTTATGTTAGGCCTCTCTGAATCCACAGAATTGAATGTTGGATTACTTTTACCATTAGAAATTATATTTTGTAATTCCATAATTCCATCAATAAAGGCTTCTGGGGTAGGAGGACAACCAGGTACATATACATCAACTGGAATTATCCAATCAACACCTGGTACTACACTGTAAACATGTCTATAATGATCACCAGATATTGCACAGCTTCCAGCAGCAATTACCCACTTTGGACCTGTCATCTGATCATATAAGGTTTTAATTCTTTCACCCATTTTTACAGTAACGGTTCCAGCCACAATCATCAAATCAGCTTGTCTGGGGGACGCTCTTGTTATCATTCCTAATCTATCAAGATCATATCTAGAAGAAAAAGTTGCCATCATTTCAATTGCACAACAGGCTAAACCGAAAGAAAGAGGCCAAAGACTTGATTTATTTGCCCAATTGAATAGATCTGCAGTCTTTGTAATAAATAAATTAGCTCCAGGGAGCTTCATAAAAGACCCTATGTCTTTTAATGATTTTTTTACATCTCCCATTTTAAGAACCCCTTTTTATAGGCATATATCCAACCAAGGAAAAGAATAACGATAAAAGTTATAAATGATAGATAGATTTCTGGTGAAGGATTATTTAGACTTAAAATCCATGGAAAAACAAATACAAGTTCAATGTCAAATAATATAAAAATTAGCGCCACTTTAAAATAACCTATTGGAATTCTTGTCCATGAATTTTCTACGCTCGGTTCGCCACATTCATAAATACTATCTGAGGTTTGATTGGTATATCCAGCTATAAATCGTACGATTTTTGAAGTCAAAATCATAACGAGCGGTAAAGAAAGAATCAATACAAAAATTATTAAAAAGTAAGGGTAATAATTCATAGCAATTGTTTAATATTTTTACTGATAATAGGCTAAAATCAATTTTTAGTTGTGCTACCCGCCTAATTGTTTACTTATTATTAGATTATAAACATAATCGATGGTTTCTGTAACTTCATGAAAAAAAACCTCTATGACTCTTTGATCTTCATCAACAGAGGCTATTTTTTTTGATATTTTTTCAACAAGTTCATTTTTATCATCATTTGAAATAGTCTCTAACAATGACACATCTTGAAGATCAATTCTTAGCTCATTGTATTTGATTTTATATATAGCCTTTAATTCTTCTGTTAGCTTGAGATTGCATCTAGATATAGCTTCTTCAAGTAATGAAAATATGTAATTATCCAACATTTTTAAATGTATTAATTTTAGTAACTATTTCCACTAATAATGAAATAGTATTTTTAATATCCTTAATTTTACAAATTGAGCTTGGACTATGTAAATATCTTACAGGGACAGACAAGACAGTAGCTTTAGAACCATTACCCGTAACTTGAAAAGCAGTTGAGTTGGTTCCACCAGCATTCTTAGCAGTTAATTGATAGGGTATTTTTTTCTTCTTTGCAATCGATTCTATAAAGCTATTTAATTTCCTATCGGCTATTAAATATTTATCTGAAATTCTTATTTCTGGACCGTTATCAAGATTTGCTAATGATTTATAACTTGGAACCCCTAGCAAATCATTGGAGACAGTTCCTTCTAGAGCAATAGAAAAATCTGGATTAACTTTTGAATTAATTATCCTAGCCCCTCTAAGCCCCATTTCTTCCTGTACTGAAGCGGATACTGTAAAATTACAATTTAATTTCTTTTTGGATAAAACCTTTACTGCTTCAATTAAAACAAAAAGTCCAACACGATCATCTAATGCTTTTGATAAAACTCTGTCATAACCTATTTCGCAATTAGTTGAGAATGTTATTTGATCGCCAATATTGATAAATTTTAAAACATCTTTATCTTTTAAACCAGTGTCAATGATACAATCTTCGACTTGAGTAATAGCGTCACTTTTATTCGAAATATGAGGTGGTATTGCAGCAACAGTAGCTTCAATGGTCTTTTTTCCCCAAATAGTAAGCCTTTGACCGTAAAATAATTTTGGATCAATACCGCCTAGAGCTATAACTCTTATCATTCCATTACTCTCTATATTGGAGACTAAAAATCCAACTTCATCCATATGTGCATCCACTAATATTGTTGGGGCTTTTTCAATTTTTTTATTAACTGTAAAAATATTATTACCCATGGCATCAATTTCATGTGATTGGCATAAATTTAAAATATTATTTTGAACAATTTTGGCAATTTTATCTTCTAATCCCGGTACACCTGGCGTATCACAAAGTTCTTTTAGTAATTCTAAATCCATGTTCTTATTATATATAAGATTTTATTTAGAAAAAGAGGAATATTTAATAAAATTAGATAATTTAGATATTATGAAGAAAAAATCTAAAATTTGCCCGGTTTGTAAAAGAGAATTTGAAATAAGAAAGAAATGGAATAAAATCTGGGACCAGGTTAAATATTGCAGTAAGAAATGTAGGAGAAATAAGAATTAATATATTAGTAGTAATTAATAACGATTATAGAATTGATGACAACCCTTTTTTATCTAATAATTTATTTAACAACAAAGATACTCTTAGTGTTCTTCTTTGGATAAAAAAATATGATGATACTAAATTTGATAAAATATCAGATAAAAGATTCCAACTTAAAAAATATTCTGCTATATCTTTCGGAAATAAACTTATTGAAAAAAATATTTGCCCAATCTACAGGATTAATGATTGTTTGCTAGAAACTATTAAATCAGAGATTAAAAAAAGAGATATAGATAAAATTATTATTAAAAATCCACGCTATGATTCAGAATTTAAAATAATTGAAAATTTACAGTTAAATTTTCCAAATTTATTAATAATCTGTGAGCCTTCGGCAAATTTAATTGATCATGAGTATTTTATCGATAAATATGGTTTCCCAAAATCATTTACAAAATTCAGAAAAATTATTGAAAAAAATAATTATGTTCTAAACCCCATCAACACTAGAAGAGGTTTGAATATTTTTCCAAAGATTAAATATTGCGAATCAAATGTAAAACAAATATATGATATAGAGAATTTTTCTCTAAAAAGTTTTATTGTATACATGAAAAAATTTCTATCCTCATATAAAGAGACAAGGGATCAACTCTATGGTAACAATATATCATCTCAACTTTCTATCCCTTTATCATTAGGCCTGGTCTCTCCAAGAAGAATTTTCCATTTTATTAATATATTTGAAAAAAAAGTCATATCTAATCAGTCTACATACTGGTTAAAATTTGAACTCTTATGGAGAGAGTATTTTAAACTCCTTTCTTTCTATTATGGTTCCTCAATCTTTTCTAGAAAAGGAATATCGGATATTTCAGATATTCCGGAGAATAGCAATGTAGATTCAATTATAAATATAAAGTTTGAAGACGATTTAATTCAATCTATAAATAATCAACTTATAAAAACTGGATTTATATCGAATAGAGCGCGTCAAATATTTGCAAGTCATTTAACTTATAATCTCGATATTGATTGGTTGTCAGGTGCTTATTATTTTAAAAATAATTTAATTGATTATGATACTGAGAATAATTTTTCTAACTGGATGTATATTGCTGGGGTTGGTACTGATCCAAGAGGTGGAAGATTGTTTAATTTAAATAAGCAAAAATTACTTTATGATTCAGATTCTGAATATAGAAAAAAATGGCTAAAAAATTAAATTGTATTTTTTTCAATAAATTCTTCAGCTTTTTTAAATATCCTGATTTTTCTATCCGAATTAATTTTATCCAAAGTCCTGATCATTATAGATAATCTTGGATTGCTTTTAAAAAAAGACTTATTTTTGTCAATAAATCTCCAATATAATCCATCCATTGTTTCGCACCAATCACCCTTTTTAAAGTCCATCATCTTAAGAAAGTAATTTGATCCACATATGTATGGTTTTGTAGCAAAAATTCCACCATCACTATAAAGACCCATTCCAAAAACATTTGGACTCATAACCCATTCGTAGGCATCCACAAACATCTCCATAAACCATTGATAAACTCTTTTTGGTTTAATTTCACATAAATTCATGATGTTGCAGAGAATCATTAATCTTTCAATATGGTGAGACCAACCATACTTAATTACGTTTTTAATTGCAAAGTCTAAAGGTGGCAGCCCAGTATTACCATCATACCAGCTTTGCTTCATATCTCTTTGATGTGAAAAGAAATTACTATTTTCTAATTCTTTATCAAAACTATTATAAATTCCTCTCATAAACTCTCTCCATCCAATTAATTGCCTGACGAAGCCTTCCAAGGAATTAATTTTAATTTTATTTTTAATATCATGATTTATAACTTTTTTTATTATAATTTCTGGCGTTATTAAGCCGATATTTAAATAAGGGCTCATAGCACTATGAAAAAGGAAATTATCTTTATGGCTTACAGAGTCTTCATAATCACCAAACAAATTTATTTTTTTTTTAATAAATGAATCAAGGACTTTTTCAACCTCATTGTGAGTTTTGAATAGCCATAAATTATTAGTATCACCAGGGTTATTGCTAAAAAATTTATTTACAACTTTGGATACCTCTTCTGTTATTTGATCAGATTTTGGAAAGGACATTTTTGGTATATCTATATCTTTAGGAAGTTTTCTTCTATTTTCTTCATCAAAGCTCCACTTCCCACCTGTAGGAGACCCATTTTTTTCCATTAGAATATTAAGTTTTTTTCTTGTTTGTTTATAATAATTAGCCATTAAAGGCTTTTTTGAATCTTTTAAATAATTACTAAACTCCTCTTTTGTATTTATAAACATTGGCGATTCTATTATATTCCAGTGAATTTTTTTAAATTTTAAAAATTTAATAATTTTTTTTTCAAGATATTTATTCTCAACTTCAAATGAAGATATTTCATTAATTTTTAAATCTTCTATTAAAGTTTCAAGACTAGAAAAAAAATTTTGGGATTTTTTGTCATCAAGTTTAAAATAATTCAATTTATATTTCTTCTTAATCAAATTTTCTTTAAATGCTCTCATCGAAGAGAGCATAAATAGTAATTTCTTTTTATGATAATTAAACTTAGAACACATTTGCATACTTTCACACATGAAGAAGCTATGGTCGCTTTTAAATTTTTTGAAGTTTTCTTCAGGAAATTGATGATTACCAAA